>F144_Wood_Sandpiper__coassemble_22_pt1 | contig 44730 bp, 32 predicted proteins | sample F144_Wood_Sandpiper__metabat2_low_PE_003 | metagenome-assembled genome bin F144_Wood_Sandpiper
TCATGTTTATAGTCAGTATTGTAGTTATTTTTATTTCCATTATTATCCATTTTTTATTACTACTTGTAAAATTAATCGTCTTAATTAAAATATACAAGAATCAGAAAACATCATGGCTTCAATAAGTATGTATTAGTAAACATCCTGAACTGAAGGATTTTATGATTAGTTTTGTCTTTTTCAAGCTACAGTAGGCTAGCTAGAAAACTTGGTTTTTCTGATTGCGCCGATTTCCAATAGGATAATGTGACCATGAAAGTTCCTTGTATCCGAAACTGCATAATTTAGATTTAGCATACACTTTCGAAAGTTGCAATTTTTTTAAGTTTCGAAAGTGGGATTGAATTCAAAGCGACCATCTATAGCCAATAAAAAAGATGACATTCACAAGGGATTACCCATTGAATATCATCCATTCTTTACTTATTCTTCACCTTCATCAAATTGTGAATTATATAAGTTAGCGTAGAAACCACCTTTTGCTAATAATTCATCATGACTACCTTGTTCAACAATATCTCCTTTATCCATACAGAGTATTAAATCAGCGTTCTTTATTGTTGATAATCGATGAGCAATTACAAAGCTCGTTCTACCTTTCATTAAATTATCCATTGCTTTTTGAATTAAGATTTCAGTTCTTGTATCGACAGAAGATGTTGCTTCATCAAGAATTAAAATTTTAGGATCAGATAATATGGCTCGCGCAATTGTTAATAATTGCTTTTGGCCTTGAGAAATATTACTTGCTTCTTCATTTAGTATCATATCATAGCCATTCGGTAGTGTTCTGACAAAGTGGTCTACTTGGGCTGCTTTCGCTGCATTAACAACATCTTCATCACTTGCACTTTGTTTACCATAACGAATGTTATCACGAATTGTTGCATTATATAACCAAGTTTCTTGTAATACCATACCAAAGAGTGAACGTAAATCATTTCGTTTGAATTGAGTGATACCTAAACCATCAATTAAAATTGAGCCTTGAGTAACATCATAGAAACGCATTAATAACTTAATCATGGTTGTCTTACCAGCACCCGTAGGTCCTACTATCGCAACTTTTTGTCCTTGTTTGATACTTACCGTAAAATCATTAATAATGGTTTGATTTGGATTGTATCCGAAATTAACATGAGCGAAGATAACATCACCATGGATATTCTCTACAGATAAAGGATATTCAGTATCTGGTGTTTCTTCTGTTTCTTCTAAGAATTCAAACACACGTTCACTTGCTGCAGCTGTTTGTTGAAGTACATTAGAAATGTTAGCTACTTGCGTGATTGGTTGTGTGAAGTTCTTCATATAAGTGATAAATGATTGAATATTACCGACACTGATCACTCCTTGACTAGCATAATAACCACCAAGAATACAGATGATAACATAGCCTAAGTTACCAATAAAGTTCATAATTGGTTGCATTAAACTTGAAGTAAATTGGGCTTTCCATCCTGCATTATAAAGTTCATTATTTAATTCATTAAATTCTTTTATACTTTCTGCTTCACCATTAAATGCCTTAACTATGACATGACTAGAGTACATTTCTTCAATGTGTCCATTAACATGTCCAAGGTATTTTTGTTGGTTAACGAAGAATTTTTGAGAGAATTTTACTACATTCATAATCAGTAACATGGATAATGGAAGGACGAGTAAGGCAACGAGTGACATTTGCCAGCTAATCCTAAACATCATGATTAGAACTCCAATAATGGTTGTTATTGAAGTGATTATTTGAGTAACACTTTGATTTAAACTATTTGAAATCGTGTCAATGTCATTCGTAATATGACTCAATACCTCACCATAGGAGCGAGTATCATAATAACTTAAAGGTAATGCATGAATTTTTGTTTCTATTTCCTTACGTAATTGATACGTAATCTTCATAGTAACACCACTCATTAGCCAGTTTTGAATATAGGAGAAAGTAGCACTTAATCCATAAAGAACTACTAAGAGTAGAAGAATATCACTAATTCCTTTGAAATCGATACCAATTTCACTACCTGATAGTATATTCATTAATCCCTCATAGATGAGAGTTGTTGCATTCCCTAATAATGTAGGTCCAACAATCATAAAGATTGTTGATAAAATAGCAAACACCATAACTGTGAAAATAGCAATTTTATATCTTGATATATACTTGATTAATTTATTAATTGTTCCTTTAAAATCTTTAGCTTTTTCATTTGATAAACTCACAGGGCCATGTCCCATTGGACCACCCATTGGAGTATTTTTACGTTTATTGTTCATCTTGGAGTTTTCCATCTTATAGTTCCTCCTTTGATAATTGTGAAGAGGCGATTTCATAGTAAGTTGGACATGATTTTAATAATTCAGCATGTGTTCCTATACCTACGACTTCTCCTTCATCAAGAACAAGAATTTGTTCAGCATTCATAATTGTACTAATACGTTGAGCAACAATTAATAAAGTAGCACTCGCTGTATGTTGTTTCAAAGAAGCTCTTAATGTTGAATCTGTCTTGAAATCCAAAGCCGAGAAAGAATCATCAAAGATATAGATAGGAGCCTTGGTAGCAAGGGCACGAGCGATACTCAGACGTTGCTTTTGACCTCCTGATACATTACCTCCACCTTCAGCAATATTGGATTCATAGCCTTCTTCTTTGCTCTCAATGAAGTCTTTTGCTTGAGCAACTTCAGCCGCTACTTGAATATCTTCATCACTAGCAGATTGCGCTCCATAACGTAAGTTACTTGCAATTGTTCCTGATAATAAGACACCTTTTTGTGGAACATATCCAATTTGTTCATGAAGTTGATGTTGTGAAACTTGACGAATATCAACGCCATTCACTAGAATTTGACCTTCACTGACATCATAAAAGCGTGGAATCAAATTAATTAAAGTTGACTTACCACTACCCGTAGAACCAATGAAGGCTGTTGTTTGACCAGGTAATGCTTTGAAACTTACATTCTTAATTACATCTTCTTCAGCCCCATTATAACGGAAACTAACATTTTTAAATTCAACAACACCAATCTGTGATTGATCAAATGCTACAGCATTGATTGGATCAACAATAGCAATTTCACTATCTAAGACTTCACTAATACGTTTAGCTGAAACAGAAGCTCTTGGAATTAAGATAAAAATCATTGAAATCATTAAGAATGACATAATAATTTGCATACCATATTGAATAAATGCCATCATATCTCCTACTTGTAACGCAGAAGCAGCTATTTGATGAGCACCCACCCAAACGATTAATAAAGAGGTAATGTTCATGATAATTGTCATACATGGCATCATAAATTGCACAATTCGCTGAACGAATAAACTAGTTTTCGTTAATTCTTTATTCGCAATATCGAAACGTTCTTCAAACTCTTGAGCTCCAGACGCACGAACAACCATGAGTCCACTTAGATTTTCTCTAGAGACTAAATTTAAGCGGTCAATTAATTTCTGCATAACTTGGAATTTCGGCATTGCTGATATAAAGATAAAAGCAATTAGACAAAGTAATAATGCAACGGCTAAACCTAAGATCCAAACCATAGAAGTATTCTTATCCATAATCATAATGATTCCACCAATACCCATAATTGGTGCATAGAAAACGATACGAATACCCATAACAACCACCATTTGAATTTGTGTAATATCATTGGTTGTTCTAGTAATTAAAGAGGAAGCAGAGAATTTATCAAATTCAGCATTTGAGAAACTTTCAACCTTATCAAAGATTGCTTTTCTTAAGTTTCTACCGACACCTGCCGCTACTTTACTCGCAATTAAACCGACACTAATCGTTGCTATAGCACCTAGTAGTGTAATCAATAACATCATTCCACCTTGAGAAATAATGTACTTTGTTTGTAAGGCTGAAGTATCAACCCCTAATTCATCATAAAACATCTTAGCAAATGTTGTTCCTGTTTGATTACGCATAGATTGAGCTAATGTTTCGCTGCTCACTCTTGCCTCATCAATCACCGATTGAGGTAATTGTTCAAACATTGGTAACATTCCATAGATTTGTTCAAAATCAACTTCTGCACTTGAGAAATTATTTGAACCATCACTTTCAGGATTCATTCCTTTTAATACATTAATGAATGTCCAAGTAGCTGTACCATAAATATTATCTATTTCAGTTCTAGCTTCTTCGCTCATTTCATTAATTACATAAATATCTGATTCATTAACTAACGCATATTGTTTACTATAAGCTTCATCACCTTTTTCAACAAGCGTATAAGCTTCATCAACCATAATTCTTTCATCTTCATTTAAAAACCTTTTAATCAAATCAAAGCCATTTTTACTTATCGCCTCTGGAGATGCATTTTCAACACCACTTTGTTGAATTCCAACATTGACGATGTCAGCCATAATTCCTGGTAACTTTAAGTCACACATTGCTTGTCCAAACAATAAGACAAATGCTGCTAGGATACTGAATAAAAAGGGTTTAAGATATCTTTTTAATTTAAACATTAAAGCAAATCTCCCTTCTCACGATTACATTTTTTTTCATCATGTTTATCTTTTCGTATTTCTTCCATAATGCCATTTAATTTATCCATAATTCTAATTAACGTAGCTGTATCTTCTTCCCCAAGTCCATTCACAACACGCTTCATCACTTTGCGATGTTCACTTGATTCAGCTAATAATTTATTCGCTGTATCTGATAAGCACACATAAACTAATCGACGATCTGATTTAGTTAATATTCTTTGAATCATTCCTTTGTTTTCTAAATCATTAACCATTCGACTTACAGCGGGTTTCGAAACATTTAAAACTTCACTTAATTCAGAGACTGTTATACCTTTAAATGGTTCTACTCCATCTAATGTGTATAATTCCCCTTTTTCATCAATTGTATGCAACATAAAAAATGCTCCTTGTGGTACCGCATGATTATGTGTTAGTCCTGACATATTAAGATGTCTAATTCTTCTTAATTCATTGAAAAATCTTTTCTCTAAATGTTCGTTCATTGTATACCCCCTCAACACGGTTGTTAACCACGTTAATATTTATTATAGTTAACTATCATTGAATGTCAACTACTTAACTATAATTAACATAATTAAACACATTCAATCAAAATTAGTTTGACAATTTTCCCATAAATGATTAAATTAAACTAAGAAAAAGAGGTGTTTCCTATGTTGAATTCATTAATTGGTACATTTATTAACTGTGGATTAGTCATCTTTGGAACATTTTGTGGTTTAATATTCAAACGTGATTCATTAAAGAAAATTGGTGAACGCATCTTTGAAGCTTTTGCTTTACTAGTTATTACTATGGGAATTGCAGGTAGCAAAGATTTAACTAATATCTACTTAATCCTAGCATCAATTATACTTGGCATCGCTCTTGGCGAATTCCTCGATATCGATACCCGATTTACTCGTGTTGCAAACTTCCTTCAACAAAAATTTTCTTCTAAAAAGGATAATACCTTTGCACGAGGATTAATCGAATCTACCTTGCTTTTTTGTATAGGTTCCATGGCTATCGTAGGTTCTATGGAAAGTGGAATTAATCATAATCATTCCATCTTGATAACAAAAGGTATTCTCGATATGATTTCTGCTTGTATGCTCAGTATGACACTTGGAATCGGTGTTGGCTTCTCGGCGATTTTTATCCTTATATATCAAGGATGTATCTCCCTTGCAGCTAGTATTCTTGCACCTGTATTATCAGCTGAAATAATCGCAACTGTTTCAACTATCGGTAACATCTTTTTAATTGCCGTCGGTTTAAATATGTTGAATGTCACAAAAATAAAAGTAGCTAATTTCTTACCAGCTATGTTTATCCCAATCATTTATGGGCTTATTTCACTTCTATAAATACATTATATAATTAATAACAGAAATTTTTACTTATTATTCCGTTTTCGTTATATACAAATAAGAGCCGATAATCTCGAGTTTCTTACTCGTTAATTACCGGCTCTGTTCTTCTTATATCTCTAATGATATCACATAATTAAACAAAGAACTAGTATTCGCTACAATCCCCATTTTGCTCACTTAATTGATGATAAATGAATCATATAATCACTTGTTATAATCATGGTTCACTAACTATTATATTTCATAATAATATGGTAAAATAGTACTAGTGAGAAAGACTCAGTGAAATGCTGAAGGTATGTATATATGGAAGATGATTATCGTACTTGGAGTCGCGATGATTTAGAAAAAAAACTCAAAAATTATACTGAAATTGTGGAAATGCTATCTAATGCAGTATTAGGTGGCATAGCTAAAATGTCATTAAGTAATATGGAAATCATTCATGCAACTGACGGATACTATCGTATGACTGGTTATACGAAAGAAGAAAGCTGGTTACCTCCTTTTTCAAATTGTGGTATAAATCTAGTTGTCCCTGAGGATATAAAAATCATCGAAGCTGCCATTACTGACCTATATAAAGGAATTAGCCCGATTCGTGTTGACTACCGAATCAAGAGAAAAGATGGAAGTATCGTATGGAATTCTGCCTTCTGTTCTCGCGTACAAGAAAGCAAAATTGGAGCTTGCATCGATATTTTCTTTCTAGATATCACGAAAGAACGTGAACAACTTAGACAAAACTCAATAAATGAAGAACGATTCAAAATCATATCTGAACAGACTAAGGATGTTATCTTTCAATGGGATATAGAGCCTGACCTTCTTCAATATTCATCTGTTTATGAAAAAGTGTATGGTGCAGCCCCTGCAAAAACTTCTAAGGAATTAATAGCAAGTAACGTAATTCATAAAGATGATAAACATATTGTGGAAGAAGTTATTGAAGGTTTACGCGCAAATCTTCCTTTTGCTGAATTTAAGGTACGACTCCTCTCAGCAGATGGCTCTTACTATTGGGCATTGCATAGAGCAACTGTAATCAGAGATGAGAACTCTAAACCAGCCTATGTGGTTGGTATCATAACAAATATCACGGAGTTTGTGGAAAATGCTTTGGATTTACAACATAAAGCTGAACATGACCCACTCACTCAACTATTAAATCGTTCAGTTGCTCAAAATATAATTGAAGATATTTTAAAGCCTTCTGATTCAAACTCTTCTTTTGCTTTTGTCCAATTTGATTTAGATCGTTTCAAACAGATTAATGATTTCATGGGACATGTTGCAGGTGATTTAGCACTTAAAAGTATCGCTAAAGTGATGCGTGATATGTTTAATCATGAAGCTGTTCTTATTAGAATGGGTGGCGATGAGTTTGTCATCTTTCTAAGTAATGTTACTAATCAACAAGAACTTAACCAAAAATTAAACGATTTCTGTAAGTTGGTCTGTTGTGACTTCGTGTTCGAAGAGAAGATATACCCTCTTTCAATCAGTATAGGAGTTTCTCTTTACCCAAGCGATGGAACGAATTACCAAGAACTCTATGAAAATGCTGATGTTGCACTTTACCGTGCTAAAAGAAATGGTGGAAATCGCTTAGAATTTTTTAATAATAAATAAACCACGAGTATTTTGAATAGAGCTGTGTTAATTTGTCGTGAAATCACAATTATTGTTGATAATCCCATAGCGCCTATTGAATGCGTAAAGATGAGTATGATATAATAAATAAATAAAATTCTATCCTTTAGAGATAGAATCTTTGAGGCATGCTAATTGCTAGCTTGGAGAAAACCATGGAATGTCTTATATTGGAAGAAGTTGAACAAATTAAAAAGAGAATCACAGAAAACGTATCCGTAAATGATCATGTCGTTTGCGGTTTTTGTGATGAATTAATAGCATTAGCAAAAAAACATAAAGACTGGAAAAATGTTGCTTATGGTTATGTGTGGCGTGCAGACTACTTTTTCTATGTTGAGGCAGACTTAAAAAGATTCTCTAAAGAACTAGACTTCGCTAAAATTTATATTGACGAAAATTTGCCTAGTGAACTTTTAGAAAAATATTATACACTTAAGCACTTATTTTATGAAAGTACCTTTGATATGCAATCAGCATTTCGCTACGTACTTAAAGCGTTAGATGTGGCAGAAAAGTTAGGTTTAACTTCCCGCGTTGGTGCTAATTATGGTAATATCGGTGCTTATTATATGGATATTAGCTGTTATGAAGAAGCTCTTCTTTATACTAAAAATGCTCTTGAAACACTACAGTCTTTACCTGATGCGAAGCCTCTTGTCATCCGTTTAATACTTGCTAATTTAGTAGCGATTGAATTAAAGCTAGATAATTTTGAAATGGCAAAACAAGCATTAATTAATTTATCAAAATTGCCTATTGAAGAAAAAAATCTTAAAATCTATATCGATTATGGATATCTTTTATATTACTCCAAACAACTTGATGTGGATAATAGTTTAATTCGTCTCGATGCAATGTTTGAGGATGGATTAATGGAAGCGCCTAAAGCATTTGCCTTTGAATTCTTAAGTACTGCCATTGAAGCCATGTTATGTTTGAAACAAAAGGATAAAGCCAAGTATTTGCTTGACCTCCTTGGTAGCAAGATTGCAGATGATGAACCCGATGCGCTACTTACTCTATGTAAATTAAATATTAAATATGCGCAAGAATTTGACTGCCCAGAATTATTAAAACATTTCTATGAGGAATATTATACTTGTTTTATGGCTGCACAAGAAAAAATTAGTGAAATGAAAGTAGAAGGATTATATGCGAAAGTTGAACTTGGCGAGATGTCTTTAAAGAATGATAAGTCTCAAAAAGAACTTTGGGAATTATCGAATTTGGCGAATTATGATGAATTGACAAAGGTTTATAATCGTCGTTTTCTCAACATTCGTCAAGAAGAACTTCTTAATAGTCATCAAACTTCAGATGTTGGATTTGCGTTTTTTGATATCGATTACTTTAAAGAATACAATGATTATAACGGTCATTTAATTGGGGATCAATTACTTCAGGTAATTGCCAATTTATTAAAATGCAATCTAACTGACCATATGGCCATTTTTCGTTATGGAGGCGATGAGTTTGTCTGCCTTAGTTGGGATAAAAACCCAGATGCTCTTGAGACCTATGTTAAAGGTATTCAAAGTGCATTAATTGCAAACAAGGTAGCTCATCATCAATCACTATGTGCAGACTATGTAACTTTATCTATTGGTTATGGAAATCGTTCTGTATCAGGAAGAAAAGACTTGTTGGACCTATTTGATGATGTAGATCGTGCCCTTTATGCTGCAAAGCATAATGGCCGAAACTGTATAAAGTCAATATCAGACATTCATACACCTAGGGGGGATTTCTAATGAGCGACTCTAATAGACAAGTTGAACAAATACAAAAAATTATTGATAAGATTCACCATCACTTAATATACAGTGATGATCATTTAACTGATTATGAAATTTTATTATTCCTATCAACTCATGCTAATTATCCCTATGGTGAAGCAATTGCACATGCATATCTAGCACAACACGCCCTGTTAACACAAAATAATGAAGCTTATCTTGAGCATCTTCATGAATCAAAAAGAATAGCGTTGAAAAGAGACTTCTTCGATGTTCAAATCAAGTGTTTGCATGTTGAAGGAAATCGGAATCGTGGAAACTGTAATGAAATGGCAGCTCTTACTTATTACTTGAAAGGACTTAAGTTGGCTACAAAAATTAATGATATGCAAGCTTGTTCAATTTTCTATATGGATATTGCTGATCTTTTCTATGATTGTGGTGCTTATGTTGATACAGAGCTATTCCTTCAAAAAGCCCTGAAACTCCTAGAAGAACACTGTATGCCTAATCGTGATGTTTATCGAAAACACATCATGATACAATTACTGAGACTCTCTTGTATTCACTGTGAAATGAAAAAAGCAAAACATTATTATCAAGCATGCGTAAACTTACCTGGTGAAATTGGTAATTTACCTTTGTTATTTAAGATTGAAGAAATTCGCTATTCTCTATTTTGTGGAGAAACACTTTCTGCTAAGCAAAAAGTTGAGGAGTTCATGCAATCATTAAGCCAAGATAGAAATAATGTAGTAACATTAAAACCAGTCTTTTTATTTGGAATGGACTTACTTTTGAGTATGAAAGAACAAGCAGAAGCAACATGGATTATGAACCAAATAGACTCTAACTATACTCATGTTAGTCGTAAAACAGCTCTTCACCTTCAAAAACTTCGTGTTCAATACGCGATAACTTTTGATTTAATGAATGATTCAGTTTACCAAGATTTTTATTCAATTGCCCAACAAGGCGAAGCCGATAATCGCATTGCTACTGCGGAAACATTTCAAAGTATGATTGCGCTTTATGAAAACGCTAAAGAACATAATCTGATGATGGAAAAGCGTACTCATCTACAAATAGCTGTAGATAAAGATGAGTTAACTCAAATTTATAACCGTCGATATTTAAGTAAACTACTTAGTAAATACTTACAAGATGATCGAATCCAATCCCTTGATTGTGTCATGATCGATATTGACTATTTTAAAGGATACAATGATTACTATGGACATCCTAAAGGGGATCAAGTACTTAAAGAGGTTGCTTCTACACTTGTATCTTGTATTCCACAAGAAGCATTTGCTATCCGTTATGGTGGTGATGAGTTTTCTTGCTTATTTGTAAATACAAGTGAAAAGGAAATCGTAGACTTTGTTTTACGAGTTCAAGCTAACTTGAAAGAAAAGAAAATTCAACATTTGAAAAATCTTAATGGTGATATTCTTACATTATCTTTTGGCACTTACCATGAAACCAATCTATCGGAATGCGATGAATTCCAGATTCTTAATCGTGCTGATCAAGCTCTTTACCAAGCAAAAGAAAATGGTAGAAATACTTATGTTATTTATACAAATGGGGGAACGCATAATGTTTAGGGCTTATTCTATTGATGAGAGTGAATGTCTAAAAGATGTTCATTATTTGATAAATAAATATAACGAAATTAATATACTAAATAACACCTATGCCTTAGTATTGTTAAATATTAAGAATTTTCGCTATTTTAATTCAAAATTTGGTACAGATGCTGGAGATCAAATACTTCAAATAATCTTTAATGAATTAAATAAGTGGTTAAATAATGATGAATATGCTGGTTATTTATATTCTGATAATTTTGTTTTTTTAGTTCAATCTAATTCAATTGATGTATTAGTCTATGAGCGATTAATGAGCCTTATTGAACAGTTATATAGAATTCCTGATGAGAGAATTTACCGTAATTTGTTTATGTCTATGGGAATCTATCCATTGAAGGCCCCTTCAGTTTCCTTCTATGATGCAGTACATTATGCAAATCTTTGTCGAAAAGAAACACAAAACTTAGATAAAAGATGTAGTAGCATGGAAGTTTATGAAGAAAAGTTCATGAGTCGTTATATGAATCAAATGGAATTAGAAATAAAGACTGCTGATGCGTATAAGAATTATGAGTTTATCAATTACATACAACCAAAAGTTGATTTGAAAACTGAAAGAGTGGTTGGCGGAGAAGCCTTACTTCGTTGGTTTGATAAAGAAGGAAGAAGTATACCACTTAGTGATTTCCTTCCTATTTTAGAGGAAAATTCTTATATTCAACTTATTGATTTAGATACGTTTGAACAGTTATGTCAATACTTACAAAATCGTTTGAATAATAAAGAAAAAGTTGTTCCTATTAGTTTCAATATATCAAAGTGTTACTTTCAAGACCCTAATGTAGTTCAAGACTACATCAATGTTTTTGAGAAGTTTAAGATACCTAAAGATTTAGTTGAAATTGAATTTATGGAGTCAATCTCTTTTAGTGATAAAGACCAAGTAGTGAAAATTGTCTCACAATTTAAAGAGTATGGTTTTACCTGTTCATTGGATGACTTTGGTAATGGCTATTCTTCTTTTGGTGTGCTACTTAATACTCCGTTAGATGTTATTAAAATGGACCGACAATTCTTTATGAATAATTTGAATGGCGATAGTGAGTTAATTATTAAATCAATTGTTTCGCTAATCCATTCTCTTAAAATGAAAGTGGTTGCTGAGGGTGTAGATACTGAAGAACACATTCAGTGGTTGAAGAGTTGTCATTGTGATTATGTTCAAGGGTATTATTATTATAAACCGATGCCTCTTGATGAATTTAGTCAATTATTAGATAACTAAACCATAGAGCATAACTTCATCTTTTTATACTATTTAATTTCTACTGTTATTATGTTATTATAAGCGCGTATATTTATTATTAAATTAGGGGATTCTATGACAAAAAACCATCAACCAATTCATGCAATTATACCGGGTCTTGGCCTTAGAAGTATTAAAACTGCTCTTTCTGTAGCCATTCTTGCACTTATCTATCTACCTTTCAATGCTAATCCAACCTTTGCTTGTATCGGTGTTATTTTTGGTATGGGTAGCGACATGGATAATTCTAAAAAAAGTGGAGGCAATCGACTCATCGGTACAATTATTGGAGGATTTTTAGCTATGTGTTTATTTTGGATTGAGCATTCTTTCTTTGCTGAAGGCAATTATTATGTACGAGTGGCGCTTACTTTTGTCGGCATTATCTTGTTAGTTTGCTCCTCAGTTATATTCAAATGGCCAGGAGCCGTACAACCAGGAGGAGTAGTCCTTTGCATCATTTTATTTAATACCCCCTCTAATCACATCGCCTATGCTTTCGGTAGAATGTTTGACACTGCTGTGGGTGTTATTTTCGCATTAACAGTAAATGCTTATTTCTCTCGTGAGCGAATTGATCGTTTACTAAAAAGAAAAACAGTTAAGGATAATTTCAAACAGCTTTGATATATAGGGTTACACTTCAGAATAAGTGAACCCTTTTTATTTGGTTTATTATGAATGAATAAATGCTTTTTAATCTTTCTGAATGTCTTTTATGGCATCAATATTGCATTAAAAAAGCAATTATGACAAATTTTAAATACATATTATGTAGAAAGAGGTAAATTATGGTAATGTTTAATGCAAGTCAAGCAAAGAGTGATAAAAGTTGGGAATTGATTCGCGCTGATTTGATAAAGCAGTAGAAAATACTTCAGATTACACGTTAGCTTACGGTTATTTTATGAAAAATGGCTTACTATCTAAGAAGATGTTTAATTATGCAGTAGGCTTTCAAAAAAACAGTAAGAATTTAATTTTAATCCCTATCGTTTCTGAAGGTAATGTAGTAGGAGATCTTCTTCAACTTGATGAAAAAACGATTTCTTCTGTAAAGAAGACGATGCAGGGAGCTTATCGTATTTCATCATCGCTTACTGAAAAGCCAATTGATTTGACAATTCCTGGATTTGTTCCAGATTCTGGCGAAGATGCTTATCAACTTCCAATTAATCAAAAAGATGAAGCAACAGCATTTATCGAATGGATGAAACGATTTTAGGTTGAAGCAATGAGTTTGAATTATCTTCTTTTAGGTACAATGGGACTGATTTCTCTTTTTAACATTATATCACTAATAAAAGGACGAGGTTGGTTAGGAAATCGTTATTTCTCAGGCTTACTTTCTATGTTCGTATTTGTCTTAGTAGCCATTGCGACCATAATGGGAATGGATTACGCCACTTTCCGCACCTTGATTGAAGCATACTTTATCTAATTTTTGGGAATATAAGCCTTTATTTCTTTAAATAGAACAAACTGTTGATCATCGAGTATTTTTAACCTATTTCATTTTAGCTAAAGAGAAAACAATTGAAATTTTGCTCTATATTGATTATGCTTTAGTAAGCCAATGAAACAGGAACAAGTATCTCTTGACTAAAAGGTTTCCATGTTCCTGTTTTCTGTATTAAGACTAATTCATTTATAGTACATACTTATTCTCTTGTTGCGAATTGATCATTTATTAAAATGGTTGAGGAAGAACCTAAACCGCTTTAGTTCATGGACAGTTACTTGTCCTTTTTTTTCGCAATATAACTTGTGTAACACCCACAGAAAATAGCTACCCCAATCGCAAACCAAAGAACACCATTCATCTTAATTGCTCCTTTCTTCTCTTATCTAAAATACAAGATAATATCATGGTATCGAAATAATATAAAACTAGATAAACTAAGCTACATCCTTTTTTTATATAGACATACAATTCCACTTAAAATAAGAAAGATTGACGGTATGATGAAAATAATAGCAATGATTAATGATAATAGAAGACATACAACTCCTGCTAGTAACAAAATATAACCGATTCTTTGCTGTTTCTTCGTGGAATGATGATTGTCTGGCATCTTATTTAATATTGGCTTGTCTTTTAATAATTCATAGTTACGAACAATTTCATCAATACTAATTTGAAATAGTTCACTCATCATCACTAATTTATCTAACTCAGGAATACTTGTATCTGTTTCCCATTTTGATATTGACTGACGAGATACATTTAGTTTCTCAGCTAAATCTCCTTGTGACATTCGATGTTCATTTCTTAATCTTACAATGTTATCTCCTAAACTCATAATTATCCCTGCTTTCTATTAACAAATTATATCAATGCTCTTTGTTAATGTCGAGCAAGTTGAGTTTAATTTTTAGCAACCATCAGTTGCATCCTACTCATTTTGCTTACTTACTTCTACATTTTCATTCTCTTCTTCAATTCTTAGTGTGTTAAATGTGTTAGCAATGAATCTATCTGATATAATAACAACATAGGCAATTTAATAAATTGTTGGAGGTTAATAATGAAACAAACTACTCAGATTATTCATCTTGCAGGAGGATGTTTTTGGGGTTTAGAAAAACTCATGCAATCAATTCCTGGGGTTACAAGTACAATCAGTGGATATGCGAATGGTAAAGGAGCTGAATTGGCTAATTATAAAGCTGTATGCAGCGGTAAAACAGATTTTCGTGAAGCAGTAAGGGTTGAATATGACTCCCAAAGAATAAGCCTTGATGCTATCCTATTCGCTTATTTCTATGTGATTGATCCAACTAAAAAAAATCAACAAGGCAATGATTTAGGTTCTCAATATCAAACAGGTATTTACTACAGTGATGATGAGAGTCAAAAAATAGTTGAAAGAATTGTATCCATTGAAAAAGGTCGAGTTAAGCACTTTATGGTTGAAGTTGGTCCTTTAATTAATTTTTATTCAGCTGAAGAAGTCCATCAGAATTATCTTGATAAGAATCCTAATGGTTATTGTCATATCCCTATCGAAGAGATTAAGTACTTCTCAAAACTAACTATTGATCCTGGTTTATATCAAAAACCGGCAAAGGAAATAATTAAAGATACGCTAAGTGAAGAACAATATCGAGTAACTCAAACCAGTGGTACTGAAGCTCCTTTCACGAATGAATATTGGCAGTTTGACCAAGTAGGAATCTATGTTGATGTTGTAACTGGAGAACCTTTATTTTCATCTCTTGATAAATATCAGAGTTCTTGTGGTTGGCCTGCATTTAAAGCACCGATTGAAGAACCTAGTGTTATTAAAATTGATGATTACACACATGGAATGATTCGTAGTGAAGTACGTTCTCGTTCTGGGGATTCTCATCTAGGTCATGTTTTCTTGAATGATCATGAATCTCCTAACGGTACTCGTTTTTGTATTAATAGTGCTTCCTTAAAATTTATTCCAATACATGAAATGGAAAATGCAGGATATCGTTATTTACTTCATTTGTTTAAATAATTTAAACTTGTTTTCAGTACAACTTTTTAGTACAATTATCACAAGAAAGTGAGTGATTCATTGATGGCTATTGAAAGGGTAAAGAATTATTTTAGACAATTTAATATTGAACATCGGATTATTGAATTAAAGGAATCTTCCGCAACCGTTGAATTGGCAGCACTTGCTTTAGGATGTGAAGGGAAAAGAATTGCAAAGACATTATCGTTTAAAGTGGATAATCAAGTTTTACTGGTTGTCTGTGCAGGTGATGCGAAAATAGATAATGTTAAGTTTAAAGATACTTTTGGTGTTAAACCAAAAATGTTATCTATAGAAGAAGTTGAACCTTTAATTGGACATGATATTGGTGGAGTTTGTCCCTTTGGAATCAATGAAGGAATCGATGTTTATTTAGATTGTTCATTAAAGCGATTTGATAGCGTTTATCCAGCTTGTGGCAGCAGTAATAGTGCCATAGAATTAACACTAGATGAACTCAATGAGTACTCAAAATCTATTCAATGGGTTGATGTTTGTAAGAATTGGGAATAAGCCAATTTATTACAATAAATAAAAGTGAATTGACCATAGCAATTGCTACTAGTTAATTCACTTTTTTATGTTAAAGTTGTCCTAATCCCATCTGTACCACAAAAGATACGATAACAACTAAGAGTGAAATAATAAATCCATGAATCATTGGTTTAAATCCTGAACGTGCAACTTCTTTGAAGTTTGTTTTTAAACCAATTGCACCGAGTGACATAATCATAAGGAATTTACTAATTAATGATACTTGCTCGCTTAATTCATTGGGAACTATGTTTGTACTCTTAATGGCTACCATGAGTAAGAACAAAAGAATGAAATAAGGGAATACTTTCTTTAAATCTACTTTCTTATGCGCTATTCCTTTATCAGTATTCACCTTCGCCTTTATTCTTTCATTGATAAAAGAGAAAATTAATACGGTGGGTAGGATTGATAATGTCCTTGTCAGCTTCACAATCACTGCGTAAGCGCCAGCAGCATCAGAGAAAGCATAACCAGCAGCAACAACACTTGATGTATCATTAACAGCTGTTCCTGCCCATAACCCAAATCCCATATCACTCATCCCAAAGTAACGACCAGCTATAGGAAATAAAATAACCATAAGAATATCAAACAAGAAAGTGGCTGATATAGCATACGCTATATCTTTATCCTTAGCATCAATAGTAGGCGCAATTGCAGCAATCGCTGAACCTCCACAGATTCCTGTACCGGCTGATATTAAGCTCGATAACTTCCAATTCATCCCAAACAATCTGCCTAATAAATATCCACCACCAAAAGCTGATATCAAGGTAAAGGTCATCACAATTAATGAATATTTCCCCACTTGGAACACTTGGGTAAAACTTAATGTTATTCCCATTAAAATAATAGCAATACGAAGAACTTGTTTTGATACAAAAGCAATACCTCCTTTAAATACAAGATATTTTGAAATGATGGGATTTAGTAACATCCCAAGTAATAACGCAAAAACTCCCCCACTAATTAAATGATAAGGTATCAATGTTGATATAAAATTCGCTATGATAGCCACGATAATACTTAATCCTATCCCTATAAATGTATTCTTTATTAATGTCATATCGATCACTCCTATCCTTGATTTTACCAATAAACTATGATAATGTAAAATTATCAATTATTATAACATTATAAGTAATTCTTATAGGAGGAACTATGATCGACTATCGCCATGAAACATTTCTTACTTTAGCTAAAATTAAAAACTATACTAAAACAGCAGAAAGCTTACATATGAGTCAACCCGCTGTTACTCAACACATCCAATATCTTGAGAATGAATATCAAACTAAACTTTTCAATCACGAAGGTAAAGTTCTAACATTAAGTGAACAAGGAGTTATTCTTCAACAGTTTCTATTAAGCTTAAGGGCTGATAGCGAACAAATACGAATGATGATGAAACAAGCATCGCACCAACCTTTACCTTTAAACTTTGGAGTAACTCTAAGTATTGGTGAATTTATTATGCCACCTATTCTAACTAATATCCTCAAGGAGTTTCCTAATCAACCCATTAGTATGAGTATGGATAATACTGAAACTTTACTTCGAAAGCTAAATGATGGCGAAATTGACTTCGCAATCATTGAAGGATTCTTTGATAAACATAGTTTCACTACTGATTATCTATGTACATCTTCATTTATACCTGTTTGTTCCCCTGCATCCCCTTATTCAAAAGGAAAGATATCCATCGACGATTTAGTACATGCTCGCTTGATACTCCGTGAAAAAGGATCTGGAACACGCGAATTTCTTGAACAAGCGCTTCATAAACATAATTTAAGTATACATTCTTTTCCTAAAATTTGTGAGATTGCACATATGAAAACAATCAAAGAATTAGTAAGTGAAAATCTAGGAATAACTTTCTTATATGATTGTACAGTCAAGAATGAAATAAAAAAGCATACTCTTTGTAAAATCAATTTAATTGATTATAATGAAGAGCATGACTTTACTTTTGTTTATCTTAATAATCGCATTCTAACTCATAATATTTTACCATGGATTGAATTAATTAAGAGTCTAGTTTAGATATCAATTAATACCTCTTATCTACAACAATTCTGAAAGTTTAGCAGTAAGGTAAAGTGGGATGTTGACAATATTTCCATCGTGTCGATATCCTCTTTTAGAGAAGCGAATAGCAAGACTCGGCTGATATTTTTTGATATAAGATTTAAAACTAACCGCTGTTTTATCTTCCCCACCTTTAACCTCAAGGGGAATAATTCGAGTACCCTGTTGAAGTATAAAATCAATCTCACTTCTATTTTCAGAAAAGTAGCGAGGTGTTACCTCCAAGCGACCTTTTAAATGTTGGAGGACATAGTTTTCTGTGAGAGGACCTTTAAACTGATAATCAGATTTAAGCAAAATGGCAGTATTATCTATGCTTGCCATGCGTTTAAGTAATCCAGTATCAAAAACAAATAGCTTAAATGCGGACATCTGGTCAAATGCAGCCAATGGATGTTCTACTTTTGATACGTTATAAACACGATGAATCATACCTGCAGAGACGAGCCACTCAATTGCTTCTTCGTATTCTCGTGCTCGTGCTCCCTCTTTAATACAACCATAAATAAATTTTTCATTATCTTTCGCTAGTTGAGATACAATACTTCTAAATACAAGCAATAAACGACCACTGTTTACTAATCCATTGTGTTTTGAAAAATCATTTTCGTAGATCGTAATGAGTTCATTTTGAATTTTAGAGATCTTCAAAGGGTCTTTGTACTTTACCCAACTACTAACACATTCGGGCATGCCACCAATGATTAGATAATAATTATACATTTCAGTAAGTCTACTATGAAATATTTCCTCGATAACATCGTCCTTTTGGATACTTGAATAATATTGATATAGTGGTTCATTAACAGCAGCTAAAAATTCATCGAAATAAAGTGGGTATAAGTCTAATAAATTAACCATACCTACAGGATAAGATTGTGGTTTAGCAAGCAGTGTACCTAACAAGCTTCCAGCTGTAATCACATGATATTCATTTCCTTTTTCCTTAAAATACTTCAAAGAATTCAATGCTGCAGAGCACTCTTGAATTTCATCTAAAATAATTAGCGTATCTTCTGGCAATATCTTCTCACCAACAATTAAACTCAGCAATTCCACAATACGCTGAGGATTTTTGCTTCCTTCAAAAATGGAAGATAATTCTTCTTCCTCGTCAAAGTTAAAATACACAAAATTTTTATAATACAATCTTCCAAATTCTTTCATTAACCAAGTTTTTCCAACTTGACGTGCTCCCTTGATAATCAGTGGTTTTCTATCATCACTGTTCTTCCAAAAAATCAATTGTTGCATGGCAGTCCGTTCCATAATTATACCTCCTCATTATGTTACTTCAAAGAAACTTCTATGTTCTATCTACTTATTAGCCTAAGTATAACAGATAGGATTACCACTTTCAATTATATTACACATTATTCGCACTTTTCAATAGCCTTCTTACACACTATTGCCATGTTTTTAACTATCAAATTACACATTATTTGCCTTTTAAACTTCCTTTATTATAATTATCAGTGCTTATTCCAACAAAACAACCATCATTCACCTTACAATCATTGTACATATATTCACTCATTTCCTATGTTGTTTCCATCAATTTGATATAAAAAAAACTTAGCATTTACCTTTGCTAAGCTATATAATAATTGTTTCTTCAAGTAGATATTTAAATCATATGACATAACATCCTATGAGCAAATATGTACTTTTAAGTAATACTAGAATAAACAAATAATTAGTTCTAAATTATATTAAACTAGTATTGAGGATTTACTAAACCAGAGTGCTGCCATAACTTTCTTTTATCCCTATTGGAGTAGAAGGAGGTGAGGCAAATGAGTCTAGCAGAGATATTGTTGCTACTCACATTATGCTTTTACATCTTCTTTGAAACTACAAAGAAGAACAAATAAGCAAATGAAAACACTCTGCTCGACACAGAGTGCTTTCTTTAAAGTAACTATTTAGTTTAAATGGCAGCACCTCTGCGAAGTACTTCCTCACCTTTAGTATATGCAATATCGATAGAAAAATCAAGCTAATCTGAAAATTCATCGATTTAAATAAATATTTCATTACAGATATTAGTAAACTTGACTAACATCGCCTACTTTAGCAAGTGTATTATATTGTCATCGAGCGACAAAAAGGTGAAGAAAATGTAGAAATTAACAGCAATTGCATTAGCCTTCGTCTTAACATTGAATATTCAACCTTGGCTTGAAATTATAAAGAGGTTGTTGGAAGTATGAATTTAATTCAGCCAATTAATAATATAGAAACGATACTCATTATATTTACGTTCTTTTGTACCGAAATCTTTAGATACTACAAAATCTTGGGAATCTGAAATTTTACCATATTGATAATGTCCTAATGGAGCCTTATCTAGCACCCTTGTTTTCAATTGTCCCTCTTCCAATGCTGCAATTAAGATTGAGGATTCTGTATATATCAAATTGTGGTCTTCGTCAAACGAAGAACCTCTATCCTTGTCTGTTGCCATGAAGGCATTATTAGACACTTGTTTAAAGTCACGCAAGTTGCTATGCTCATCAGATATCAATTCAATGGTTTTAGTTGAATGATTGTACCAATATATATCCGTCACATCTTTCTCATCGATATATTTAGTTGCTTGAATCAGAATGCCATTTGTTAGTGGAGTAAAATTACAAGTAGTCTCAAATCCGAATGGTATGAGAACCTTACTCACTTCTTTTCCATCATAAACTAGCATTGTGAATTCATTTTTAACTTCATTTTTGATACCAAAAGCTAATAAATCTTTACTATTTGGCATATACATATCTCTTATATATACACCTTCATTTTCGTAGGAAAACGCAAGCAAATCAAATTGTTCTCGATAGAGCTCTGTGATCTTCCCTTTATCTAATTCATATAGATATAACATATATTCATCATTTTCTGTATTCGTCATATAATACTGAAGTTTTCCTCCAACATTTGCGAAAGTAAACGTTCTTGAAACATCAGATATTCGATTTGATTGAATGACTTGGTGGTTATACACAACCTCAACATACGATTGTTTATCACGACTCACATGGCGTATTTCATACAAATCACCATCAATAAGTCTAATATCCTGAACTGGATTCCATTCTGGAAATGGGTATTCGCTAAGTAGTTCAGCTTCTTGTGTATCAATATGATAAACATAGAGTTCATCGGTTGGAAATAATCCACCTGCTGCGCCTAATCCTCGAAATTTATACTTCATGAAATAAGCATCATTATCCTGGATTGAAAGTACATGTGAGTCCCAACCAACATCAATTTTTAGCTCTTCTGGAACACTTAACTCAATAACCTCATAATCCTGAGTCATTCGATTTGTCGGAACAACAAAGGCATCAACAGGCAACTCTCCATCTTTATTTACTGGGCTTACTTTACTACAAGATGATAAAGCTAATAACATGCACCCCAATATAATTAAACTACTCTTGTTATTCATTTTCATGCCAATTCCCCTCTCTTCCCCTAATGGTTCAATTTATAGCAATTAATTAAGTATGATTTATAAGCTGACAATTCAATATACTCTTTTCAACTTCATACTAACACTCCTTACAAGGCAAGTCAACGTTATCTCATGATTATCAGTGTTTAATCTAAAAAAACAGCCTTCAGATTATTAGAAATACTATCATAGTTTTTTCATCCTTCCTAAATATATTCCGTCAATTTGATAACCAAAAAAGCTTAGCATTTACCTTTACTAAGCATATAATAATTGTTTCTTCAAGTAGATATTTCAATCATATGACACAACATCCTATGAGCAAATATGTTATTTTAAGTAATACTAGAATAAACAAATAAACAGTCCTAAATTATGTTAAACTAGTATTGAGGATTTACTAAACCAGAGTGATGCCATAACTTTCTTTTAACCCTATTGGAGTAAAAGGAGGTGAGGCAAATGAGTCTAGCAGAAATATTGATGCTACTCACATTATGCTTTTACATCTTCTTTGAAACTACAAAGAAGAACAAATAAGCAAATGAAAACACTCTGCTCGATACAGAGTGTTCTCGTTAAATTAACTTGTTAGTTTAATGGCAGCACCTCTGCGAAGTACTTCCTCACCTTTAGTATAAGCAAAATCGGAAGAAAAATCAAGACTTCTTGAAACTTTAACGATTCTAGATAGATTAAATTAATAAAAAGTGGGCAACATTGCCTACTTTGGTAAAAAAGTTAAATAGTCCCCGAGTGACAAAAAGGAGAAGAGTATGAAAAAATTAACAGCAATCGCATTAGCCTTCGTCTTAACAATGGGGATTTCAGCAACTTCCCTACAGGCAGCTGAAGGAAAGAAATTAAATTGGACAAAAGAAAACAATGTTTATTATGCATTAAATGAAAACAACGAAAAAATCAAAGGTTGGATTAAAGATGATGCCAACTGCTGTTACTTCTTAGATTACAAAACTGGAGCAATGAAAACAGGATGGGTTGCTTCTGATGCAACTACATGGTATTACTTAGGTGGTAGTGGTGTTATGCAATCGGGATGGCAAACATTAGATGGAAACAAATACTACTTTGAAACATCTGGAGCGAAAGCTGGAGCAATGATCACTGGCACAAAAGAAATTGACGGACGTAAATACAACTTCGATTCAAATGGTATCCTTGTTGGTGAATCTATTAAAGGTGAACCATTATGGAGCAATTATGAAAACGTTGATAAGAAAACAAAAGAGATCCTTGCTGAAATCATTAAACCAGGTATGAGTGAACGTGAAGAACTTCGTGCTATCCACGACTGGGTAGTAAATAACACTGAATACGGTGGTTCTGGTTTAACTGGAGATGAAAGAATTGCTCTATTAGGAAAATACACAGGAGAAACTGGAACTATTTATAATGACCGTTATGTAAAAGTGAAAGCATTTTATGTCGATGTAATTGGAAATTACGCTACAGGATACAGCGTGTGTGATGGATATGCCCGTGTTGTTGCGACTTTGGCTGATGCCTTAGGATATCGAACTTCTGCCTTTGGTGGAAGCACGAAAGATGGTGGTCACCAAGTAGCTGCAGTGTGGATGAACAACGAATGGAAGATTATCGACGCTCAAATTGATGATAGCGTTCCAGGTAAAATATTAGATATGGGATTCTTGGTATCATATGATGAACAAAATTATTTTACGCTAACATCGGAGTGGTTAAGTTTTAAAAATCCGAAGACCTTTGCTGCACAAGCAGATGAACGTCATGGATATGACACAAACTATTACCGTTACAATCAATAAATAACAGTTAATTTAAGACATTTCCAAAATCACGGACTTGTCTTTTTTTATACCTAAAAGGGAAAGGAGAACACTATGAACTTGATTCAATCATTGAGTGGATTCACTTGATTCATTCAATAAGAAATTAAAATAATAAAAAGAAAGAAAGGGAAACAAATGAAAAATAAGAAGAAAAGCTTAGTATTCTTCATCACTAAGCTTTTCTAATGCGAATTTCTTGATTAATTCTCGTTTCTCTTCCGCAATGTCAGAAAGAGTTCTTTGAGGATATGCAAGATAATAACCTTGAACATAATCAATCCCTACTTTAATCAAGATTTTTAACTCTTCCATAGTTTCTACACCTTCAGCAATAACTTTTATATTATTACTTTGAGCATATGAAATTATGTTCGTTAATAAACGATAACGGTTAATGTCTTTTTCTAGATTGCGTACAATTGATTGATCAACTTTTATATAATTTGGTGCCATTTCTAATAAAACAGATTCCCCATTATAGCCAGTTCCATAATCATCAATAGCTACTTCTGCTCCCCAACGTAATAAGGCTCTACGTTTACGGTTAACTGAATTTAAATCTAATTTCTCTTCTTCTGTTACTTCAATAACAATTTGATGAAGATGATACTTAAATTTATCTTCAAATCTCTTTAAATCAGTATCATTTAATGATTGATTCGATATACTATTAACAAATAGTTTATAGCTTTGATTTATATCTTGATTAATAAAACCTTCTAATGCTTTGAACATTGTCATATGTTCAATATGATAAAGTTTTGATTGTGACTTCGCTATTCTCAAGATATCAAGAGGTGAGGATAATGATGGCATTTCAGAACGCATTAATGCCTCATAGCCATAGATTTCGCCTGTTTTAGCATCCACTATAGGTTGATAACAATAATGAATTGCTTGTTGTTCAATAAGCGTATTTAAGTCTTCCTTCGCTTGTAACAAGTAAGCATCATTATTATACTCCATCATTTTGAAATAATTGATACCACCTTTATTTGTATTCTTCATCTTATACATAGCAAAATCGGCATATTTGCCCAAAGAGTTAAAATCAGTTGAATCATCAGGAAACCAAGCAACCCCAGCAGTAGCTCTTAATCGGCTTCGTGTTCCATCAGGAAGTTTAAGATATCGTTCATTCATTTCATTGCTAAACAGCTCAATAATTTTAACAATCTCAACTTTATTCAAATATCCACTAAAGAATACCATAAACTCATCACCTGAAATACGAGATATAATGGTGGATTCAGGTAAAGTGTTTGTTAGCGTATTCCCCATCAATCGAATATAATCATCGCCATAATCATGACCATACGTATCATTGATATATTTTAAGTTATCTAAATCGATCATCATTAAAGCTCCCACTTTTAAATCATTAGGATGATCAAACAATGTTAACATCGCTCTATTATAAGCGCGTCGATTTAATAAGTGAGTTAATGAATCATAATCTCTTTCATATTCGATTTTCTTTAACTCATACATTTCACTTGTAATATTTTCAATAACACCATAAACATGTTGGTTTTCCTCAATAACATGCATTCTTAACCATCGTTGATGATTATTTATATCCTTAGGTAAATAAAAGATACGAAGTTGTCCTTCTTCTTTTTCAGATTCAAGATAGTCTTCTAAAGCAAATAAAAGATTCTTTAATGACTCTTTACCATTCACTTCTTTTATTGGCTGATTTGGAAGTGCTAATAATTCAATAAGCTGTTCACTACAGAAATACTTTTCATGACTTTCATAATACTCGAAAGCACAGAAAGGATAACTAGTTAAAGATAATATTCTTGCGAATGAAGAAGCACTTTCAGCAACATTATGACTTAAATTCTCTATCGCATACTTTAATTCATCCAGTTCATCAATCTTTGATGGTTTTAATTTCACAGGGAAATTAGGGTTCATGTTCTTAACATTTTCAGCTAATTCTTCAATAGGTTTCGTATAGATTTTAGTTATAATCAAAACAAACACAAGCGCTGAACAAAGTGAAATAAGAGTAGCAAATACATTACTCTTAAATAAGCCTAACCTAGTTGAAAATATTTCATCTTCATTAATCATTCCTAATATATACCACTCATCCTGTTGATAAGGAGAGGTATGTTCATATAATTTAATGGGTTTTAAAGAACCATAAAAGTTATGGTTGAACTTATCTTTAAATTGATATATTTCGTTATATTTAGTCTCTCCTTCACTTGCGATAATTTCAGCATTACTAAAATTACGAGTAAATTGAGAACCGTTGTGAGCTAGTTGATAGAGATCACCTGCATGTTCATAGACTAATACATAGGCTGTATCTTGGCCCAATTCTCGATTAGGGATGACTGTCTTTAAGAAATCTTCAGTTAGGTCAATTCCTATAAAAGCTAGAAGCTTATTATTTTCATCTCTGATTGGATAAGTATAAGAAATTAATTTATCAACACTATTGTCTAATTGATATGTTGTATTCCAATAAGATAATTCAAGATCACTGTACTCAGGATTTTTAGTAATCATCTCTTTCATCTTATAAATGAAATCATCATTTTCGTTTTCTTCACTTATTTCATATTGAGGTAGCCAATCAGTTGATAAGGGTATATTTAAATTCTCGGATACTGAAGGTAATCCCCTTATACACTGTAAATCAGAGATATCATTAGGATTACTTAAAGGATCAGGGTCTCGTAAATACAACCCATTTGTTTTATATGATAATTCACTAGTTTCATTAGCTAAGAGTATATAAGTACCACTCACTTGATTATTACGCAGTATTTGTATTAAATCATCACTTATCTCTGTAATTAATGGGGCTGCATATTGAGGTGTTGAAGCAACCTCACTCATCTCATATTGATATGTTTCAAGGTAAGTTGTAATCTTATCTTCAATCCGATTTGCATAACTATTTATATTCATGTAATGAGATAGCATCTCATCTTCAATATAATTCCTTCTACTTGTAACTTTTTCATTAAATGCTTCAAAACTAGTCTCTTCTACAGACTCAAAAATTCCACTTTGCATCAACACGAAGAAGAATATTCCCGATTGGATAGCCACAATTAGTAGTAAGATTCCGATTGTCTTTGTGGTAATCGAATTTCTTTTAATGAAACTTTTCTTCATGGTATCCTCCCTTCATTTATTCAAAAATAATCTTACTTAGTCCAGATTCAAATTCCTTAAACCAGGTTTGATAAGCTCCATCACTTTCATAATCATTGATTATTGATGAAAGTTCTTCATTCTTATTTAATCGTTCAATAACTACAAGACGATCTTTCTCACAGCTTTCGTTCATATATTCTTCAATATAACGGCGTGCATGATTTCCATTAGAAAAAGATTTCGTGGTATACAATTCATAGTTATTCACTGTATCAACGGCTATTCTCAATCCATCTAGTAAAATTTGATGTTCTTCATCACTATTCTCAAATGCTTTTTCAACTAACTTAAAATCGTTGGCTGCTTTCTTTACTGGTAAATAGGCAGTGCTAAATGTAAATTCTAAATTTTGTTCAACTTCAGTAAACCACTTAAGGAAAATTGTTGAAGCATATTCACTCACTTCATCCTTCTTAGTAACAATCATTCCAGCTCCTTGTTGAACAGCTACTTTTTCGCCACCTTCGAATACTGGAACATTTAAGAATAAAGGTTCAACATCGATTGAAGTATTATCATCTTCATAGACTTGTTTTGGAAAGAAAGGAATGGCGCTCGTAGAGCCAATATAAGCAATAATATTGCCTTTCTTCATATCATCACTACGGAAACGACCTTTGGCAGTGAAGTAACCACTTATATAGGGAATATAGTAATTATCATATATTTTTCTTAGAGCTTGGTCATCAACATTTAATATGACTTCATCATCCTTAACTTCAAATAGTTCGACATCTAATTGCTTTAATCCAACAATAATGTAATTAGCAACAGCATCACGTCCAAAAAAAGCTTTACCATCGTTTCTTTCAAGAGTCATAGCATCAGTATATTCATAATACTTTTTCGCAACTGCACTAATGCCTTCATAACTTGAAAGGTCTCTTTCGCTGACTCCTGTCGCTGATGAAAAAGCTAACCATGCTTGTTTATTTATTTGTAGACACTCTGTCGATTTGATTGTTGGGAATATTTTAAATCCATCAATCCTACCTTCTTCAATGTAACCATCAACATATGTATCCAATTCATCTTCACTAAAATATTCACTTAAATCTGCGACATAGCCTAGATTATTTACTTGATAAGCTGTATCTGCATAAGCAGTAAAGATATCTGGCATGAATTTCGAGTTCGTTTCATCAAGACTAGCATCAATCACTTTTTCACTCAATTCATTAATATGTCCTACATTACTCGCTTCAATAAAGATCCCTTCTTCAAGACCTACCGTTTCATTAAACTCATCAATTAAGCGATCAAGTGTTGATTTTTGCATATCCGTATAATAATGCCATAAAGTAATTGTTACAGGATTATTTGGATCAAGAAGATCAGCATATGGGTCCTTCTTAGCACAACCTTGAATAAGCAAAATACAACTTAGACAAAATATTAGTGTTTTTTTCATAATTAAATCCCCTTTCGAAATTCTATTAAATTATTTTTTCTCCTGCCAATATTTTCTCTGCATTTCCACCACATAATTTTATGGCTTCACTCTCACCAAGTTCATTTGCAATAATCTCATAAGCATCACTCAATTTAGGCGTTCTTGGTGGATTTACTCGATGAGCATCAGAACCAATACAATGAATTTGCTTATTTTTCAACATTTCTTTAGCGACTTCATTTGCTTTTTGAATATGATCTAAATCAAGCAAACTCGTTCTATTGACTTGCATTAAACAACCCATTTTTATCCATTCATCAATAAGATTAGGATTGTTATGAATGACTTCATAACGTTCTGGATGGGCTATAATTGGGTAAAAACCCTTCTTGATAATGTGTTGGAGAATTCTTGTTTCATTCATTTTAGATTCATCATGAGTCCAAGGCAATTCAACTAGTAAATACTTAGTATGATTAATAGGTACGCAATATTCATTATCAAGAGTAGCTAAGCGTTCTTCATTAAAATACATTTCAGCTCCCTCAACAACTTTAATCGGTAATTGATGTTTTTCTATAAGATTTTGAACTCTTAATAATGCTTCATGAAAAGTATGAGCAGTATTAGAAGGATAACGAGGATGAATATGTGAGGTTGAAATAATAATATCTATTCCATCTTCAACAGCATCATTCAACATCTTTAATGTTTCTTCTTCATTCTTAGAGGCATCATCAACACCCCATAAAATATGACAGTGAGCATCAATTAACATAAAACACCTAATTTCTCTAACATCGAAATATTAACTTCAACACCATTTAAAAGTGCTTCTTCATTGAAATTAAAGGCTGTGTCATGGATTAGGCGTGTATGTTGTGCATCGCCAACTCCACAGAAATAAAATATTCCAGGAACTTCTTGTTGGTAAAATGAAAAGTCTTCTGAAATCATTCTTGGTTTTACTTGAATGTAATCTTCTTGAGCTACTTCCTCTAACATTTTAACGAGGCTTGCATCATTATTAACAACACCATAATAATCAATAATCTCAACTTCTACTATACAATCGAACATTGATTCTATTCCTTTAGCGACTTCATTCATTCTTTTCTTCATTAATTCATAAATTGAATCATCAAAGGCTCTCATTGTGCCCAGTACTTCAACACGATCAGCAATCACATTACGCGCTTGTCCTCCATGAATGACTCCCACAGTTATTACGCCAGTTTCAATAGGGTCAACATTTCTAGCCACGATGGATTGAAGATTCAAGATTAGTGAACTAGCAGCAACAATCGCATCCCTACCATCTTGTGGGGTTGCGCCATGAGCACTCTTTCCTAGAATATTAAATTGGAATTCGCCATTACGTGCCATTAACGGTCCGCTACAACAGCCTATTGTTCCACTTGGTTGATCACTCATCACATGCATTCCTATCATTTTATCAATTTTATACTTTTTAAATAATCCATTCTTAATCATTAACTCAGCACCACCAGGCCCTTCTTCTCCTGGTTGGAAGACGAAAATAATGTTTTGCTTTAATTCACTACGGTGCTCGCAACAATACTGAATTGTTGCTAACATAGTAGCCATGTGTCCATCATGTCCACAGGCATGCATACAACCTTCATGGAGAGAAACAAATTCAACACCACTCATTTCCAACAGAGGAAGAGCATCCATATCTGAACGTAGTCCTACGCTCTGCTTCGTTTCATGGTAAGCATTGATTTGCATAATAACACTATTCTTTAGAAGAGAATCATCGATAAGATCAACACCATATTCCATTCCTTTTTGTTTTAGGTATGCTGCAGTCTTTACTGTATCTAAACCTATTTCAGGAATTTGATGTAATGCACGACGATTTTTCTTAATTTCTTCACTAAATTTATTTATACTTTCTCTTATTTTCATATTCTACCTCGATTTACACTTTACTTATATTATAGGTTTAACCTTCTTAATTTGCAAGAAACATCAATACAAAAGGAAAAAGTCCTTTTTCAAGGACTTACTTAATTGTAGACTTATAAAAACTACGGTTTTCCATAGCAAAGATTCTAGGTGTGAACTCACCTTCTTCTATGGTTTCAAGAGCCTTTTGAAGAGAATTCATTCTTGCATCGATATTATCGATATAATGAAGCATTTCAGCTTCAGGAATTAAAGGTAATACTGGTGAACCAAATTCATATTCACCATGATGAGATAAAATCATGTGCCGAACTAATAAAACTTCTTCACCCTCGATTTCATTCTCTTTCGCAACTTCACTAACAATAGCTTGCATGATTGAAATATGTCCTAATAACTTACCACTTAATGTATATTCAGTAATTACAGGGCCACTAAGTTCTATACATTTTCCAACATCATGTAAAACTACACCACTGATTAATAAATCACGGTTCAACATTGGATATAAATCACACATCTCATTAGCTAATTTCAACATTCCTAATACATGCGTCGCTAAACCACCTACAAAATCATGGTGATTACGCGAAGCGGCTGGATAGGCGTAAAAATCACTAGCAAACTTTTCGATGATTTTACTAACAAGAAAATTTAGTTTTTCATTCTTGATTTCACAGATAATTTTAGTTATTTGTTCCTTCAATTCAGCGCGAGGAATATCCCCTTCTTTCACAAAATCACGTAAATCAATTGTCGTTCTATCAACAATATGACAATCATTGATTCTCATCTGTAGTTGCTTGTTATGAGATAAAACTTCACCATTAAATTCTAGAATCATCCCTGCCTTATAGTTAGTAATTTGTTCAGGTCTCGCTGACCAAATCTTTCCTTCAATATTGCCTGTTTTATCTTGTAGAGTTAATGATAAATAAGGAGAGCCTTTAGCTGTAACTCCTTTATTAACTTGTGAAATTAAATATAGAAAAGTTCCATTTTCACCATCTACTAATTCATTAATCATTTTACTCATTTAAAAATCTCCATTTCCTCGATTGCAATTAATACCTCATCCGTTGAGAACCCCTTGCGAATCAATGCTCTTAATACGGCATTTCTTAAATCACGTCCGACATATCTCTTTGAATAAGTATGAACTACTTTTTGAATAGTTTTTTGAAGCAATTGATCCTGTTCAAAGAATTCAGTTTCATAATTCATTGATTCAACAATCTCATTAGCCATGTTCGTTTCATAACCTTGCATGATTAATTTTTGCTTCATCATCTGCTTCTTCATCTTTACTGATTTACCTTTAATAGAGTGCTGTAGCTTTTCCGCATAACGTAAAGCCTTACTACGCTCAGTCGTATCAGAGAGTGTTTCTAGTGCATTACTAACACTTTCAAAGGGTAATCCTTTATGAACTAGATTACGAATAATCATTCCACGTCCATATAAGGTATGTTGCATTTTTTCTATTTCATTCACCATATATAAAGTATCATTGATATAGCCTTTTTCTTCAAGCTTTTCAATCATATCATTAATTTGCTTTATCTCTAAAGTATTATCATGAATTAATAAGTCATACATCTCTTTTCTTGTTCGATCTTTAATTGAAATCTTACGTATACATAAACGCCAAGCCTTCAATACTTTTTCACGTAACTGTAATTCTATTAAAGTTGATGAATGAATAAGTCCATCTTTTTTAATTTCAAAAGCAAAGTAATCATCTACGCTCATTAAAACTTTGGTTTCTTCATCGTTGTTACCTTCAATAGTTATAAGAACACAATCATCCATTGTTTTAACTTTCTTTACTTCAAAAGTTAAATGATAAGAAGCGATAGCTTCATCATAAACTGCTAAGATATCTTGATAGAATTTAAAACAGTCATAATTTTGAGCTTTAGCTATCGCACAAGTTTTCATCTTTGCCACAGTTTCCGCGTCACACTCAAAATATGAAATTACTTTTCCAGCAAAATCTTCCTCATCATTAAAGAAGAAACCGCTTTTCCCCTCATCAATCAAATCCTCTAAGACATCATCATGACGAGCGAATATAGGAAGCCCAGTAGAAAGAGCTTCAATAAAAGTCATTCCTTGTGTTTCAGTTGTGGAAGCAGAAACAAAAGCAGTCGCCGCTGCATAAAATACAGGAACTAAATCAGGGGATTGTTTACCCGTAAATATAACTTGTTGATCAATGCCTATTGATTTAGACAAGTCTTTCAAGTTATCCAAGTCAGGACCACCACCAACAATCATTAATTTATATTTAGGACTTTTTAAAGCGACCTTTTTAAAACCACGAATAACTAAATCAATACTCTTTTCTTGCGCAATTCGTCCGACATATAACATCAATTTTTCATCATCAGCAAGATTAAATTCCGCTTTTATATTTGTGATAGCTGAAGGATCAATCATATCAGCATTAAATTTATTTAAATCAAGACCCGTTGGAATGATATGAATAGGAGTACTTACACCATATTTTAATAAAGTTTCCTTGGTTTTTTCACTTGGCGCAATAACAGCTTCACAGCTATCAACAATGATTCTCGAAAATGAGCTTGCTACTTTTCTTGTAATCTTGTCTACTTCGTCAATATCAAACTTGTTGATATAATGAGTATAATCTTCATACATGGTATGATAAGTAGCAATGATAGGAATATTTAAATCCTTCGCAACAATACGAGCAAACATGCCGACACCAAATTCAGTGTGAACATGAATGACATCAAGATTCATTGCTCTTATTTCTTCCTTTGCACTAAAGTGATAAGGAGTCGATAAGATATAGCCATACAACCATTTCAACTCTAAACCAGGTAGGCGTAATACATTTCCCTCGCGTTTGGTTTGTAGAAGACCTTTATGGTTAGCAATGACATATACCTCATGACCATTCTTCTCTAACTCTTTTTGAAGAGTTACAATAGATGAAACTACCCCATTAACATCAGGTAAATAAGTATCGCTAAATAACCCTATTCTCATATAATACCCTCCTCATTATTCTCTGTATCTTGCACTAATTTCTTACTCTTTTGTTTCACCAAGATAAACAGAAGCCCTCCAATTAATAAAACTAAATGATATGTGGCAAAGCGCCAAATAATCATGATACTACTTGCAAACTTAGATGAAATTAAGATAGAAAATATTTGAACGAACATCATCTCAGTACCACCACTAGCTCCAGGAACTGGGAAGAATGAATTAGACATGGTTACAAATGACGATAAAGCAATGACATCTAATAATGGCATATCACTAGCAGGAACATGCATCATTAAGCCAATTAAGTATGGTAAAGAGAAGAAAACTGTCAATCTTAGAATATTAATTAAAACTATTTTTATGATTAAAGGTTTATTATTTCGATTGCGATTAATTTCAATCGTAAAATTAGCTAACTGTTTTCCCCAAGTATCCAAGGTTTTTTCTTTATCTTTTACTATCTTCATTTTATATAAGAGGGCAACTACATGTCGACTTAATTTCACATAAATTTTAGGAAATTTAGCCATTGTCCATAGCGCTCCTATTACTGAAAAATTGATTAAGAATCCAATAAATATTAATCCGAATAAAAATGAATAGTGGGCGTAATAATAACCAAATTTTAGAAGCATAAGGATGGCAGCATAAAGCATTAATACCGTTTGATAGACGACAAAATCAAGCCATAATAGACTTGCTGCATCACTCATATTTATACCTTGTTTTTTAAACACATAAACTTGCCCAAACTGCCCACCACTTGCCGAAGGTGTAATACCACTAAAAAATGATCCAACAAAGGCATTTACAATTCCCTGGCTTAATTTATAATCAGCTTTATACTGACGTGCTAATAATGTCAATATACAACCAATCAATAAGTTATAAGCTAACGAAAATAAAATAATTGCAATTATTCCAATGATGGAAACATTAGCTAAAACCTCTAAAACTTGAACATAATCATCTTTTAAGGCAAACCAAAGCGCAAAGCCAGTAAGTCCCAAAATTAATAATAGATTAATAATATATTTTCTTGAAACTTTACTCATTTTATCACCCTACTAACTTTTATCGTTTTAATACTATTTCATATACTTCTTTTAATTGCTTCCCTATATCTTCAATACTTCTTGTTTCCGCAGTAAATCGCCCATTTATTGTAATATCGCGACAATCGCTTTCAATCGTGTTCTCTAATAGTTGTGTAAACTCTTCAATATCTTTCCCTTTGAAACAGTTAACACCATGGATTAACCATGGGTCATAAACAGGTATATCTCTTAATACCACTTTTTGAGCACTAGCCAATGCTTCTAAGACGACAATACCTTCTGTTTCCTCCTTACTAGGAAAAAAGAAGCAATCAGCACCAGCATAGGCACCCTCAATAACTGCCCCTTTAACATAGCCAGGGAAGAGTACATTTGAGGGATGTGTTTCAGTAATAACATCTCTTATTTTTCTTGGGATGGAATATAACGGAGTATGACCAAACCAAATAAATTTATATTGAGGTAGTCTTCTTGCTACTTCCACAAAATCAAGAATACCTTTTCTTTCAAAATACAAGCCTACAGAAATAATAACCTTCTCATTATCTTTCAAAGAGAAATAACGACGGAATGCTTTTATTTTTTCTTCGTCATAACTAAAACGATTTAAATCTATCCCATTAGAAATCGCTGAAATAGGTAAACTAATTCCATAACCTTCAAGTAAGGTTTTAGAATAAGGTGTAGGCGTAATAATATAGTCAGCCTTTGGATATAGTGACATTAATACCATCTTAAACATCGGAGCAATTTGATTGCTTAATACAAAGGAATTGCGAAAATCTTCTTCAGTAGAATGAGCATGGTAAATCACTTTTTTATTGCGACGACGTGCTTTAGCTATTACTGATGAACTTGTAGGTCCAACCGTATTAATATGTAATATGTCATACTCATCCTCTGGATCTAAAGTATAATCAATTCCTACAGAAGCCAAAGCAGCTTTTTGATGCTTCAAAGCACGGCCGATTCCTGATGTTGCGATAAATTTTTCAAATTCGAAATACAAACAGATCTTCATGTGCAATGGCTCCTTTTCTTGTATCATTATACCATATTCTTTTTAAGCTTTAAACACAACAAACTTTCAATTTCGTTAGATTGCTATTTTTTTTAGTTATTTTGCTACCTAATCCATTATTTATGATTGGTCGTATCCATTTCCTTTACTTTTTTCCTTCTAAAGTTTCAGAATCAAAAATAGGTCCATCAATCTCAATCGATATTCTTCCTTCTTCCTTTTCATGAATATCCAGTTTTTCTTTTGGAACTAAAGGTTGAATCGTATAATCTGGTAACAACGTATAAAACTCAGCTATTTTTAGACCGAAATTCTCAACAGTAACAAGATTCGGATTCACTGGAGGCATTAATAATTCACTATTAAGACTATTTAAGTTAAAACCAAAATTATGAAGTTCAATAACATTAAACATCGTTAAGTACTTCTCATACACAGTAGCAATATCTTGATTGCTTAAGATATAAACCGATAATGGCCAAGCAGGATCCCAACTAATACATGGTTGAGTAGAAGTGATTCCACTTGATAAAGAGGTACTTCCAAAAGTCCATGCCTGTTGTTTCTCAAGTTCTTTAGAGATAAATGCTTTTAAATCGTCGATATTCACATTCGTAGATACATTAGAAGCAACTACTTGTAATAAATCAGGGATTTTACTCATGCCATTTAAAGACAATGTTTTTTGAAAAATTGCCTTAACAATTTGTTGTTGAGCTGCTGTTCTTTCAATATCAGAATAAGAATGACGATGACGCGCAAGGGCTAATGCTTGTGAACCATTAAGAGTCTGAAGTCCTGTTTCTAAGCAAATTGGATGATCAAAATCACGGTTTTCATCTTGTTCACAGAAAGTAATAGGTACATCAATATTGATTCCATTAAGTGTATTAACTGCATCAATTAAAGATGAAAAACTAGCCTTTGCATAAAAATCAATATTAAAGCCAAATACTGCTTCAACGGACTTTACTGTATTATCAATTCCATTATTCCCCGTATGTGTTAGCTTATCAGGATAAGAACCATAGGCAATATTGGGTACATACGTATCTCTTAACAAGGATATTAATTCAATATGATGGCGTTTAGGATCAACCATCACAATCATGTTGACATCACTCTTACTAGTAATATTACTTGGACCTAATTGATCCATCGCTGATAGATAAATAGTAAAAGGTTCATTTGTTAAATCTTTTTTAATAGCACTCTCATTAATCTTTATCGGACGATAAAAATCTTCTAAGATTTCTGTATTTGCATAGAAATCAATGTACATATCTTTCATTAATGAATAATTAACATCATTGACTATAAGTACATCAATCTGATTATTCATTAATGCAATAGCTCCTTCTTGATAAGTAGCATATAACTCAGTATCTAAGGTTAAGCTATCATCTTCTTGAAGGCTCTTTAGTGCATAGTCATTATTTTCCTCATCATCACTTATAATACCAACAACCTTTTCCTGTAAATCTGAAATACTATTGAATTGGCTGTTCTTATGAACTACTACAGAAATATGATTATAACTAGTTTGGGTTGTATCGACACTATTAAAAGCACTTCTAATTCTCGATTGATAGAGTGAACAAATTAATAATAGAATACTGATTAGTACCGTAATTAATCTTCTTGACCAACTTACTTTAGTTTGCTTGATAATAAAGAAAAATATTAAGAAGAAAATAGCGAATAATAGGACACTGATTATTATCATTACTACCGTAGGTAATAACGCACCGATAACCATTTCAGCTAGAAAATAAAGCAAACTGATTAATAAAAGTACAAGTAAAATTAAATCTATCGTTGTATTAATTCTTTTTTTATGATCTATACTCATCGCTCATAACTCCTTTCTATATCTTTACTCTGCAGGGTTAATGGGTAATTCTTCCTCATCGCTATCTGGAGCAACTGGCACTTCTTCTTGATCACTTGGATCAATGGGTTCTTCAGGTTGCTGAGAGGGTTCTTCAACAGGCGGCGTTGGTTCTTCTTCAGGAACTTCTGGGGTTGATGGAATAACAGGGGGTATATAAACCATACTACTGAAATATTTCGCCATTCTTTCTTGATAATTATACATAGTTAATAAATATGGATTATCAGGAGGAAGTAAATCACTCTTACTTAAATCATTTAAATCAAAACTAAACGATTTAAAATTAATAGGTTGATACATTGCTTGATGTTTGGCATATACTTGTCCTAAATCATTTAAATTCAAGAAATAGACAAATAAACCACCATATTCTAAAGCAGTTGCACATAGTTGTTGTGAGTTCAAGCCATTCTCTAGTGAAGTTCCTGAAAAACTCCAAGGAGTAATATTAGCTAACTCTTTATTTACAAAGTTCTTAATTACACTTGTTGGCATATTTGTAGAAACAAACTCTGCACCTACATTTAATACAGCGGGTACTTTACTAATTCCTTCAGCACTAAGCATACGATTAATAATAGCTGCGATGATCTGTTGTTGGGCTGTGGTACGACCAATATCTCCCCACCCTTCGCTATGGCGGTGACGAGCGTATGCAAGAGCCTCACGACCATTTAATCGCTGTAGTCCTGGATATAAATGAATTTGATTAGTAAAATCACGGTTTTCATCTTGTTCCATAAACTCAATTTGAACATCGACATCAATACCACCTAATGTATTAATAATTTCAATCAACGAAGAGAAACTTACTTTCGCATAAAAATCAATATCAAAGCCAAACACCTTTTCCATGGATTGAATAGTATTATCAATACCACTATTTCCCGTATGAGTTAATTTATCAGGGAAAGAATTCACTGCTAGATTAGGAATATAAGAATCACGAGGAATTGACACCATTTCAATATGATGAGTTATAGGATTTACCATCAATAACATATTAACATCACTAAGCCCATTATAGTTAGGAATACCAATACTATCTAGACCTGAAATATAAACAGTAAAAGGCTCCTTCGTAATATCTTTATTACTACTTACTTCACTGTTTGTTGCTTTTTTCTCATAAACCTCAATTACTGAGAGTTTATTCTTAAATTCTTCACTGTTATTTTTCATAACTGAAAGCGTTGCATTACTGATTAAAACAGCTTCATAAGTCTTATTTAATAAGGCATTCCCTAGTGAAATAGCATCAGCTACTTCATGAAATGTCATTTCATAACCATTTAATTGTTGCTGAGCAAATTGATTTAATTCCACATCCTTTAAAGCAATAAAACCAATTTCTGCTCCTCTTAATTCTTCACTTGTTTGATAATGTGATTCACTTAATACAACAAGCGAAATTCCTTCAATACTTTCACTGCCATCATTAATTTTATTAAAAGCATTACGTATATCCCCTTGAAACATTGAGCCAATGATTAATAGAATAGAAAGAATTCCTGTAAATATTCTTCTTACCCAACTTCCACCTTTAGCGAAATGATAACTTAAATAAAAGAAAATGAAAATTACTATTAGAATAATACCTACTATTAATATATATTTTAATGGAATTAACTGACCCATTATTGCTTCTACTATAAAATACAATACACATCCTAAATAAAAGATTAATAAGATTAAATCTGGTATTTTAGAGTATTTTCTTTGCTTACTTTTTTTCATAATAAACCCTCTTCTATGGCTTTATTATTATAGCACTTTATTTAATACTTGCTATGTGAAAGTATGTGAAACATCGATTAAACCCTTTAAACAAGCCATATGTGTCATCTTACAAAAAAAACAACAAGCTTTTACTTGTTGCTTATTTTCCTTTTGAGATAATCCATAAAAAGCAGGAATAAATCAAAGATAACTAATACACCTATTGCAATTAAAAATATAGTACCGTTCATACTCTGCCTCCTTTGTATTGACTTTAGTATATCCTGTAAATCTTAAGAATATCCAAAGTTAATACAAAGAGTTTCTTAATTATGCTTTACGATAATTCTCTTTAATTAATCGTTTACGATAAGCGATTAGTAATAAACTTAAATCCTTGATTTGGTTTCTAAGCTCTAAACCAATATCAGTATCCTCAACAAGTGTTCGCTCTTTTTTAGTTGACACAACCGTTCTTGTTGAATTAATATCTGTCTCATTCGTTATTGCCGCAAAAGTAGACTCGAAGTGATTGTGTGAGATTAACTGCACTCCATGAGAGTTATAGATTAGAGTATAACCAGCAATTCCCGTTTGGGATTGATAAGCCTTAGAAAAACCTCCATCAATGACAATCATACGACCATGTCCTTTAATCGGGCTTTCTCCATCTTTTCCTTTAACTGGAATATGACCATTGATAATCATTGAATCATTCGTAACTAAACCGAATTCTTTCAGTATCATTTCACACATTTCTTCGTTCTCACGGTTATCATAATAAGCATTATAAGGTTCATTGTGTGTCTCTCTATTCTCAATAAACAACCGTTCAAAAGTCGTCATTTTTTCCTTACCATATAAACTAGAAGTAGGACCACACCATAAATACCACATAATATCTTGTCCATTTTGTTTATCTTCTATGTCTTCACTATAAAATCCTAATCTAGCCATAGCTTCAAATTGCTTTAATAACTTCTTTCCACTCAATGTCTTACCATTAAGTTGTATTGTTTTAAAAGTAGTTGGATTTATTAAAGGAATACAACCATGGAAGAGTAAATTATTATTATAACGTAAGTAAATCTTACCATGCGTAAACAAGAAATTCACATGACGTTGTAACTTCTCAGAGTTCATAAATGAACGAGTTAACTTATTAATTAATTCTATTTCATCTTTATTCATTGCATAAGGATCATCACTATTTACAAGAGGAAATAAGTGGTCCTTCAATTCATATCTAGTACCATGATAATCGATTGTATTGTGTGATTCATCAATAAGGTGAAGAAGATTTTGATGTTCCATCTGATATTCTGGATGTCTAGCAATAATGGCTGCTTCACATTTGAATTGCAACATCGTAATAGCTTTATGCATCTTCGCAATTAATTGACGTTCACTTTCTCTTACTTCACTCATTGGATCGATATTTGGTTGAAACAACAAACAAGGGTCATCTCCATAGTAATTCAAAGCAAAGGTAGCTAACGGTAATAGATTGATACCATAAGACTCCTCTACGACCTCTAAATTACCATAACGAGCAGAATTACGAAGAGCGTTACAAATACACGCAGCACTGCCACTCGCAGCTCCCATCCATAAAATATCATGATTACCCCATTGAACATCAACAGAATGATAATTCATCAGTTTATCTAAGATAATATCAGGACGAGGACCGCGATCATAGATATCCCCTAGGATATGCAGATGGTCAATAACCAACGTTTGAATTAGTTCACATAAAGCCACAACGAATTCATCGGCTCTCTCGACATCGATAATAGTCGATAAAATACGATCATAATATTTCTCTTTATCAATCACATGTTCTTGTTCATGAAGTAATTCTTCTAAAATATAAGCGAAATCCTTAGGTAGTGCTTTTCTTACTTTACTTCGCGTATATTTACTAGCACAATAACGAGCTAATTCAATTAAGCGATACAAAGTAATTTGATACCAATTTGCTAGATTTTGTTCTTCCTTCATAATCATCTGTAACTTCTCTTGTGGATAATAAACAAGTGACGCTAATGATTTACGATCAAATTCACTCAAACTATTCTTAAACAAATCATCAATCTTAGTTTTAATCACCCCACTCGCATTCTTCAATACATGAATAAATGGTTCATATTCCCCATGAATATCCGATAAGAAATGCTCAGTCCCTTTTGGTAAACTAAGAATTGCTTCTAAATTAATCATTTCTGTTGAAGCACTTGCTATCGTCGGAAACTGTCTTGATAGTAATTTTAAGTACTTTAGTTTATTCTTTTTCTCATCATTCATTTCATCGAAATATTGAATAATTTCTTGATTCATTCTATCCCTCTTTTTCTATATTTATCTATAGCAACATTATTTCATACTTAACATGAAACTGCAAACAATTCACTCAATATAAAAAGAAAGAAGTAGATTACTCTACTCCTGACTTAATAAGTCTGTCACTTCTTCTATTTCTGTTTCTTTTTGTTCAATAGTATCATCTAAAGTATCATCTAAAGTATTATCTAAAATGTCATCTAAAGTATTATCTACACTGTTATCTAAAGTCTCATCTAAGGTATCATTTAATATATCAGTAGGTTCTTGTTCCTGTTTTTCTTTAAAATTACTACTTGTACCAAATAACTTACCAGTGTTTGGGGTTAAACCAGAATAGGTACTACCTACACCGCAGTTTACAAAACCACCAAATATACCGATTGTGTTTATTCCATCTATAATTCCAGTATTTTTGCAATTGCTAATAGTAAATATAGCTGTTGAGCCTGAAGATGTGCCAAACAAGGCACCGATATTATAATTGCTTGTCACATTAATTTCTGTCGAACAATCTGTGAAACTAACGATTGAATTTTCTTTTGTTGAGTAAATTGAGCCAATTAAACCTCCTGCGTAATAGCTCGTAGCAGTAACGCTACCTTGGACATTTACATTTTTAACTACCAAATCCCCAGTAGAATAAGCAGACAGAACTCCAGCATAACCTTTTTGACCTATTATTTCAATATTAGTAATACTGAGGTCAATAAATGTTGCGTCATTTGTACTTCCAAATATTGCAGCATTCGCATTATCTTTTATCTTAAGATTGCTTATTTCATGAGTATTACCATTGACTTCACCTGTAAACTGGTTATCTTTCGAACCAATTGGATCAGCAAATGCGCCAAGATAATCAAGGTCAACAGTAATATTGATTTTATTGACAGAATTATCTCCATTCAAATATAAATAAGCAAGCCATTGCATATCCATTGGTTTTTCAATGTTAACTTCACCAGATTCAATGTTAAATTCATAATTAATTTCCCCTTTAACATTCTGAATTAAACCAATATATCCATCAGAAGTAACGTCAATCTTACCCTTAACGTCCATAGCTCCGTCTACATTAATTGCTGATTCTAATGTTAATACAACATCTTCTGGGATAATAAGCTGGTCAGAACTTGATAATGTTAGAATATCTGTGGAATTGAGAGTTAATGATTGGTTCAGTATAATTTCCTGACTCTTAAACATTGCTGAACCCTTAATCGCAGCAATTAATTCCTCATTTGTGTTGACCCTTATTGTATATGCATCATTTTTTACAACCTTAAAACCATTCTCCCATGATTGTAAAGAATAACCATAAGGTATAAAATTATTATTAATTGATTTATTGTATTCTCCACCCATAATTTTGAAATCTCCACCACCTGCATCAATAATATTACCTGAATCGCCTGCTGTAAATTGTCCTCCGTTGATTATTGTTGAGACTGTTTTATCATTCGTATATATGACACTCATTTCTGATTCAAAAGTACCTCCATTAATAATCAATTTATATCGGTTATCAATAGTTGTAAAAGCATTATCCCAGCCACCATTAATAATTCCACCATTTTTTAATTTTGCATCTTTATTTATGAATGCTTCCCCTAAATTTATCAGTGCGTTTCCTTTAGCTGAACTAAATTCACCACCATTTAGAGTCAAGATTGAATTTTCATCATTTCTAATCGTCCTTGTACATTGATAAGATTTTTCATTAGTATTTCTAATAACTCCTTTCTTCTCTGTATCCTCGATTGTTAAGTTTCCTTTATTTTTCAAAACCTGTAAATCAAAATAATTATTTTTATCCGTTAATAGTTTACCTGAAATAGTAAAGCCATTTAAATCTAATATAACTATTTTATTTTCAGGAACAATTAACATTTTTTCAAGTGAATCTACATCACCTAAATCAATGTCAGCAGTAAGTTGTATATTAATAATATTGTTAGTTAAAATCATTGCGGCATCAAACTGTTCTTTACTAGACACATATGCATCAATTGTTGGCTTAACCACTGGCGGATTCGTATTATCACCACCAGTTGGTCTTTCAGGTTTAGGAGTAACTGTTGATTCTCCTTTACCTGCTCCTGTTAATTTATCTACATTTCCACTTCCGCCTACTTCTACTTTAACTTCTGTGTTAATCGTTCCTACTGTATTTCCTTTACTTACTTCGACTTTTGTTCCCGCAGCAAATTCATTAATCGTTACTTCTTTTACGTCTGCATTAATGTTGACTGTTGTATTTTTTTTTATATCTAGTTTATCAACGGGTGCTTGAATGTCTACTGTTGCGAAGGTACGTGATGATACTTCTTTCGCTGGTACAGAAATGACTACTTCACCTTTTGTAGTTGATTGTACTTCAATTTTATCTACTTTACCTTTGAAATCTTTATCAGGTGTTACTTTTGTTGTTTCTTCTAACACAACATTCTTAACGGTTGTTGTTCCTGATAACACAATTTCAGAATCTCTTGTTTGAGTACTAATTGCATTGATGTTTGAATCTGTAATTGTTAATTTAGTTTGTGTTTTGTTGTCCCCTAGAAGTACTAATTTACCGGTTACTGTAACACCTTTAATCAATAATTCTTTAGCTAAAGTTGTATCAATATATAAGTTTCCTTCAATAACCTTGTTATTAATGTCCATCTGTTGAGTTAATTCTACTGATGTTGTTTGAGTCATAAAAACTGCTTTACCACTTGAATCCAGTTCATAGCCATCTTTAACATAGTCAGTTGCCATAACGCCTGTTCCTTTAATATAGAATTTAGAGCCATCTGTGTTAGTTACCCATGCATCATTTTGCATGATTCCACTTTCACCTAAGAAATACCAATGTTCAGCACTAGCAATCCATCCTGTTTGCATTTTCCCTGTTTCATCAAAATCATACCAGTTGTTGTCAATTTCTTGCCAACCTGTAGTTAATTTACCTTCATTTGTGTAATTCCAATTCCCATTTGTTTCTTGCCATTGACCAGCAGCTTTGACAGGTGTAACTGTAGCTGATAGAACAAGTGCTGAGACCATTGCACAAGTAGCAATCGCTCTTGTTTTGTTTTTCTTTTGCATTATCATTTCTCCTTTTGTCTATTAAAGTACACTATATGAGATGGGTATAAATAAGAGATTGTATAGTATAAAAGCGTAAAATGCTTTTAACTATACCCTTTTTTTGCAAAAGTAACTGATAATCACTTCGTCTATTAAAGTGTACCTTTTTAGATATTTGTTGAAGTGAAATGTAATAATTAATACTTTTTATACCATCTATATACCATTATATCACTTTTTCTGCATTTTCAATGACTTTTTTGTAGAAAATGTGGTTTTTTATTTGCTGTACACTTTTTTTAAAATTATATTATTAATCTCTATATCCTAATTATGATAATCGCTATCATAATTATATTGAAGTATTCCTCTTTATCAATATTAATCGATAAATTTATCTATTTTTTAAGTTTGCAAAAAAAAAGACACATCTTTCGACATGTCTTAAGGGGTATCCAAATTCTTTGGGGGTCAAAACTTTAGGGGTCGACTTTAGGGGTTAAC
>F144_Wood_Sandpiper__coassemble_24_pt1 | contig 40945 bp, 32 predicted proteins | sample F144_Wood_Sandpiper__metabat2_low_PE_003 | metagenome-assembled genome bin F144_Wood_Sandpiper
CATTTGAAACTCTAGATAAAAATTCTACCTGTTTATTGCGCTCTGTTCTATTCACAGTCGTTGTAGTAAATGAATGAATAATTGGATTTCTATATTGGTTAAGAAACTTCGCGAACTCTACAAACATAGTAAGTCCGCAATCCTAAGATAACATGAAGGGTTTTATTATCCCACACTCTATTTTTAAGAGAACCTACACACATGCTCTTCTAGAGTACAACTAACAAAAGACCGATTTTTCGGTCTTTTGTTAGTTTGTCAATATGATTAGATGAATTAATAATAAGTGAAAGTATAAAACAACTAAATTAAGTAGTTTATTAATTATGAATCATGATATAGATCACGATAGACTTGGGGATTGATTCCATATTTCTCTCGGAATTTTCTAAAGAAAAAGCCTAGGTTCTCGTAGCCGACCTGACTTGCTATTTCATAAATAGGGTCATTTGAATTCATTAAGTAGAAACAAGCAGTCGTCAGTTTCTTTGATATAATTAGCTCTTTGAAAGTTTTGCCAGTTTGTTTTTTAATATAATTACTGAAATAAGTAGGATGAAAACCAAATTGATTCGCAGCTTCAGTAAGAGTAGTATTCATGTAATTCTCTTCTAAGTATTCCAAAATATCCAAAATCAAAATAGGCTTATTGCTTTCATAATCAAGCGAATGTCCACGTTTGAAAATTTTAAGGAGTTTAGATAATATAATAATCATATAAGCATCAATAACTTCATTTGACTTTTCTTTATCGAAATATTCGCATAACATACGCTCAAACATTAGCCTTAATTCACTGTCATCTTCAGTGTTAAAAATAATAAAGTGGTTTTCACCAGTGTTATCTATAATTGCATTTACTAAAAATTTTGAAACTATACCTTGATTAGATAACTTATACAAAAATCCGTTGGTAAAATATTCTTTTCGCATATCTATTGTGATAATGATATCATTTTCATTAGTACTTAAAATAGAATGCAATGTGTTTCTATCAAGCAGACAAACATCGCCAGTATTTAGAATGATTTCTTTACCATCAATGATTTGAGTGCAAGTACCAGAGTAAATATAGTTAATTTCAACAACTTTATGTCGATGAAGAGGAATCTTAGCAAATCTCGATTCTTTCATAATTGAAATGTTGTCATCTTTTAAAAGAGAATCAAAACTGAATTCATAGACTTCATTACCATTAATTACTGCTCTTTTAATATTTTCATAGCGTTTCGAAAGTTCATCTACATGATTTAGATGATAAATTTCGTTTTCCGTTTTTGTTCTTAAAAAAGAATCAAGATTTTTAGGTTCCATTCACTTATTATAAAATGTTATATTATGTAAGTCAAGTTATTTAAATCAGCTAATTCTATCAATTATTTTAGTGATAAATCTGAAATTGATACTGATTTATATTGAAATAAACACGAAATAGCGCTTACATATATTAAAATATGAATATAATTATGTTTTCATTCTAATCGCAGAATATGTAAAATGGTAAGTGAATAAGATTATTAAAGTCATTGTGTGTGGAACAACTGTAGATTATTATAGAGTTATCAAAAGAAAGAACGTTCCAAATTTGAGATAAGGATATATACCAAGAAAGAAAAAAGGGAATTCATTATGAAAGAAACAATGAAAGTTTATTCTCCTAGCATCGGTTCATTTTTACCATTGAATTTGGTAAAGGATGAAACATTTAGTAGTGGTATCATGGGAAAAGGTTTCGGAGTAATTCCGACAAAGGGAATTATTTATGCGCCAATGGATGGTTGCGTATCTATGGTTTTTCCAACAGGACATGCAATCGGATTTAAAGCAGAGAATGGATTGGAGGTTCTCGTTCACATTGGTGTTGACACAGTGAATTTAGAGGGTAAGGGGTTTAGCGTATTAAAGAAAGTGAATGAACCAGTCAAAGCTCATGAAAAAGTTATAGAGTTTGATTTAGAGTTACTGAAATCAAATGGATATGATGCGACAGTGATGGTTATCTTCACAAATGATAAAAATTTCGATATTAAGCTAACATCAAATGACATTCTTACAGAAGACGTTTCTATTGCGGAGGTGAAAAAAATGCAAAAAGAAATTAAACAGGATATTTCTAAATATGAATATGGTGCAATGTGTTTGTCGATTTTAGAAGCGGTTGGAGGTAGCGATAATATAGCGAATGTATACCACTGCATTACTCGTTTACGTATTGTTCCTAAAAATAGAGATTTAGTGGATATTGTTAAACTTAATGATGTAAAAGGCTTATTAAAAGTGATTGAATCCAGTGGTCAATTACAGTGTGTTGTGGGTACAGATGTTCCAGAAGTATATACAGAGTTTGTACAAATTGCAGGTGTGAAGGCTGGTGGGGAAGTTGAAGCAGATCACCAAGACAATATAAAAGAGAAGAAGCAAAACATTATTATTCGTGGATTAAATACTTTATCTGCGTGTGTAACTCCAGGATTATATACTATCGTTGCTGGAGGGATGATCAAAGGGGTAATTTCACTAATCACTGCATTTGGTTGGGTTTCATCTAGTTCAGATATTATTATTGTATTAAATGCAATCGGAGATGCTCCTTTCTATTTCATGCCTTTCATTATTGGGTTTGGAGCTGCTAAGCGTTTTAAAATAAAAGAAGTATTTGGTATCATGATTGCAGGGATTTTAATGTATTCTACATTCTTATCACCAGCTGAAGGCATTTCATCTTATGGTTTTACATTATTTGATATTCCTGCATATAACTATAAAGGTTCAATCTTCCCAGTAATTTTATCCGTATGGATATTCTCGATGATTTTTCATTTCATTGACAAACGTATGCCTAAAAACCTTAGAATTGTATTTTCAGGTTCATTATCTTTCTTAATTGCTGCTCCCTTGTTTTTAGGATTTGCTGCTCCACTTGGAAATTGGATTGCAGTTGGTATGACTAGTGGATTTGCGTGGTTGTTCCTAAACACAGGACCTTTTGCAGGGGCATTATTCTGTGGGATTATTCCATTAACTATTATTTTTGGTATTAAAGGATGGTCAGCGATTGAACTTCAAAACTTAGCAACACTTGGCCATGATTATATGTTACCTAATTTCTTCTATTCAAACTTAGCAGTTTCTGGTGCAGTTTTAGGCTATGCTATGAAAATGAAGAAAAGTGAACAAAAATCTGCTGCAGTTTCAACTGGATTAGTTTGTATTATTGGAATCACAGAACCAGCTTTATATGGTATTGCATTACCTGAGAAGAAACCACTTGCTGCAGCTATGATTGGTGGAGCAATTGCAGGTGCTACGGCTATGCTTTTAGGAGTAGTTACTTACGCTTTCTCAATGCCAGGTATTACAAGTATTGCAACATATATGGATGGAGGAAACAACTTCTTAATGCTATTAGTGGTTATGGCAGTTGCTTGGTGTTCATCATTTGCAATTTCATTTGTGTTAGCAAAAAAAGAAAAATAGGAGGTAATAGTAATGAAAAAGAATTTTCCAGAAAATTTCTTGTGGGGAGGTGCTATAGCAGCTTCGCAAGCGGATGGTGCGTTTGATAAAGGAGGGAAAGGACTAGATACTCAAGACCTACGTTATTTTGACGCTAAATGGACTAAAGAAGAGCGTATGTTGCAAAAAAACCGTAGAATTAATCATGTAAAATATCAAAAAGCTTTAAATGATCAGGATGATGAACATTATCCATTCCGTTGGGGTATTGATTTTTATAATAACTATAAAGAAGATATTAAGCTGTTTAAGGAAATGGGATTAAAAGTATTTAGAACCTCAATTAACTGGGCTCGTATTTATCCAAATGGAGATGATGAGAATCCTAATGAAGAAGGAATTCAGTGGTATATTGATTTATTTGAGGAATGTCATAAAAATGATATAAAAGTTTTTGCTACTATTCTCCACTACAACATTCCATTAAACTTAGTCGAGAAATATGGAGGATGGAAGAACCGTAAAACAATCGATTTCTATGTTAAATATGCTACAACATTATTTGAAAGACTTGGAAGTCTAGTTGATTATTGGCTACCATTTAATGAGTTCAATGCAGGACGATTTAATCCCTATAATGGTGTTTGTTTAATTGAAGATGAAGAAGAAAATTGTGATAACGCAATTTTTCAATGTTTACATCATCAATTTGTAGCAAATGCATTAACAATTGAAGCAGGACATAGAATTATCCCCAATTCAATGATTGGTGGAATGATTGCTAGATTTACAACTTATCCAGCTACACCTCGTCCTGAGGATGTTATGCAGATGATACTAGATGATCAATACTCAAATTGGTTTTATCTTGATGTGATGGCAAGAGGTGAGTATCCTTCCTATATGGATCGATATTTTGAAACTACAGGAATTAAAATTCAAATGGAACCACAAGATAAAGATATTATAAAAAATAACACAATTGATTTCACTGCTTTTTCATATTATTTCTCTCAAGTATCAACGACTAGTCAAGGGTGGGAGAAAACATCTGGGAATTTGATTTTAGCAAACAAGAATCCATATTTAGAAACTAGTGAATGGGGATGGCAAAAAGACCCAATCGGATTACGTGTCACTTTAAATCAAGTATATGATCGTTATCAGTTACCGATTTTTATTGCAGAAAATGGATTGGGTGCGATGGATATCTTAGATAAAGATGGTAGTATTCATGATGAATACCGAATTGATTATTTAAGATCACATGTTGAACAAATGAAAGAAGCCATTATTGATGGAGTTGACTTAATTGGCTACACTATGTGGGGTTTTATTGATATTGTTTCTTGTGGATCCATGGAAATGAGTAAACGATACGGTGTTATCTATGTTGACCGTGATGATAGAGGAAAGGGTACTAATAAACGTTATAAAAAAGACTCATTCTACTGGTATCAAAAATGTATTCATAGTAATGGAGAGGACTTGGCTTAATTTCTACTGAGAGCATTATTTAATTGTTATAAATACAATAATTTTAATAGATAGTTCCTAGTCCAAATAGTTTGTGAAAGATATAGAATAGTTTTCATTGATAAGGAACTTTATAATCAAGACCAAGTATTTTGGTTCTATTCAAATAATTTTACTGTTAGCATTTTGTAGCAAACGATTTATAAATGAGCTTAAAAGTTATACAATGTGATTTTGAAACGAGGTTAATATTGAGCGAATATTCGTTCGATATTAATGCTCGTTTTTTGCTGTTCTCGTTTACTTCTTAGCTATTCTGTTGAGAGCTTTTATTTGAACATTGGATATCCTTGATAGAAACTCAACTTGTTATTGTGACATCATTATAAAATAAAGCACTTAACAGTATGGACACAAAAATTAAGCCTCAAAATGAAGCTAGTTACACAAATATTTCAGTAAGGCTTTATGTATTTAATTTTACCTTGTATATAAAAAACTACTTAGAAAAGACATAATAATATACAAATTAAGTTCTGTTTTTGTATTTACGATTCATCTAATAAAATATTATCTAGACACTCGTTTAAATTAAGTTCAAACTCAAAAAACGAATTCGAATTTGTAACGTTTCGTATGTCAAGATTATTGTTTGCGTAGTTTGAAATAAAATCAAAAATGAATTTGAAAGAAGGGATATCTTCTTTTTTAATTGCTAAAATCATAATCATTTTAACTTTTTTATTGTGTAACCACTGAAAATGATGTCGATTAATCGCGACAGCTACAATACTTTTTTTTGCTACTAGTTCTATTGGATGAGGAATCGCTATATCACTATATACCGTAGGAGACATTCTTTCTCTATCAAGACAAGCTTGTGCGAAATCAGCAGTAACATAATTATCTAGAGTAAGCAATTGAGTCATTTTCTTTATGATTTTTTCATAGTCCATCACCTCATCGACAATCATGAAATGGCTTTTTGAATATAGTTTTTGGATCTCATATTTGAAATTGATAATGGATTTCTCTTTTAATTTTGTTGATATGATTTTATCTAATACTATGAAGTCTTTTGAACTCAAAATAGCATTTATTTGGATGCATGTAGTCGAGATATTTGAGTCTAACGGTATGGTAGATATGAGAAGATCATAAGAATTTGTATATTCTTTAAGATCTTCCTTAGAAGATAATACATTTATAATAATAATTTCTTCGCCGTAACGTTTATTTAATGATGTAATTAACCTCTGATTTAACGAGTAAAATTCAGGACACAGAAGAACACAGTTTACTTTTGTGGAAAGTGACTGTAGTTCTTCAACTTGAGATCCTAAGTGTAGTGCAATATAGGCAATTTCATCTTCTGTCATGACTAAATTGGTTTCTTTCTCAATCTGATTAGAGATAAAAATGGAAATTTCATAAATAAAAGGATATGCTTCCTTTAATGTAAGTAGTAATGGATTTTTAATAACAATTTGATTCTTCAATCGGATAATCATATTATTTAAATGTAATGCGAAATTATCAATAAACGATGTGTTTGTTAAATTCACTCCATAAAAATCGTTCACATTTAAAATCAGTTGATTAGCTAATTGATGAATTTCTTTAGTGACATATAAAAGTATATTCGAATTTTTTGAAATATTTCTATGATATAGTGTACAACAAGAAATCAGAATCGCAAATTCTTTAATTTCTGTATCTGAAAATACAATTTTGTGTTTTTCTCCTATTTTACTACAGATGGATAATGAAACCTCTTGAAATATATTGTTTGAAATTAAGTTTATATTTGAATTTGATAAATAGAAGTGTTGTTGCGTTCTCTCGATTTTTATTAGAATATGTAATGTTAAACTATATAGAGTATAATCATTTGCATATAATTTATATGTATTAAACTCTTGAGAAATGATAGAAACGATATCGATTGGGTTGTATGCTGGGAAAAAATCTTGTAGGTCTTTTAAATTAATAAACCCGCTTTTGGTTTCTCCATATACATAGTCTTTTATTAATTGGCGTTTATTTTTTTCAGTTCCTACAATATACACATTCGATGTTTTTACATTTAAAGTAAGATGATAAGTGGAAAGAATATTACGAGCTTTTTCTAAGTCATTCTTTAACGTAGATGTTGAAACATATAAATTCTCTTCGAGCTGTTCAAGGGTCATATCATTAGTAAATATTAAAACATTTATTATTTTCTTTACACGGTCTTCGTCTTGAAAGAAAGACAAATCAAGTGTTTTATATACCTCGAAATTCAATTTAAACCCTTTTCTTCCAGAGTGTATTAAGTTTGGGAAGAGTTTGTTTAAATCACTCGTATATCGTTGAACTGTTCGAATTGAAATTTCACTTGCTTTTGAGAGTTCGGATGATGTCATCCATTGTTTATGTAAAAGTAGCTTTATTACTATCTCATATCGATCCATAAATATCATCCTCCTATTCTTATGATAATATACAAGACAATGATTGTATAGTAATTTTTGGCATACATATTATGCCAATTTATATTTGAAAAATTGAAAACAATAATTAATAATAAGACTATAGATATTCGCGAAAATCTACAGGAGGTATATTATGAATATTTTGTTAGTATGCGCAGCAGGGGCATCAAGTACGTGTATGGCTCAAAGTATGAATAGAGCTGCAAAGAAAATGGGGAGAGATGATATTACTGTTCGTGCTCAAAGTGAATATGAAATGGAGGGTTACTTAGAAGATGCGGACGTATGTTTGATTGGCCCTCATCTAAAGAACTTAGAATCCAGTCTGCAAGAGGTAGCTAAAGAATATAACGTTCCAGCTAAATGTATATCATCAGAAGCGTATGGGATGTTGGATGGTGAACTCGGAATTAAAGAAGCATTACGAATATTGGAGGAAAGAAAATGAAAAAAATGATTAAATGGTTAAATAATGATTTTGCACCAAAAGTTAATAAAATCACACAAAATGTGTGGGTTAGAGCTCTTCAAAGAACAATGATGGCAACTTTACCCATCATCTTGGTTGGATCAATTATCAATATATTAAATACCGTACGTATTTATATAAGTATAATTCCAGATTTATCTATTATGTATAATTTTACGTTTTATTTACTAGGATTGTTTGTGGCTATTATGATTCCTTATTATGTGACAGAAGGAAAACGTTTAAAAAGGATTCAGTTAGTATCTATTGTATCAACAGTAGGAGTATTTTTAATGTCCCAAGTATGGCAAGTAAATCCGTGGGGAGAAACACCTATTTTATTTACTAACTTAGGTCCTCAAGGAATTGTTTTAGCTATCTTGTGTGGATATTTTGTTTCATTTGTTATGTGTAAAATGGCGCATTTCTCCTTCTTTAAAAAAGATACAACTATGCCAGAGTTTGTAACTTCTTGGTTTAATCAGATGTTACCTATATTCTTATGTTTTTTAATACCATATCTTATTGTTTACGTAATGGATTTTAATTTATTAGTTTTTATTAATCAAATTTTCTCACCACTTGAAAAGGTTTCTAATACATTATACGGATTTGTTTTAATCAATTTCTTATATGTATTCTTTTATTCAATTGGTGCATCTGGTTGGATTTTATCAGGAGCGTTCTATCCTATTCTTTTAAATAATATAGCAACAAATGCTGCTTTGATTGCGAGCGGTGGAACTCCAACTGCAATTGCAACCAACGAGGTCATTTACTCAGGTTGGTGTACATTAGGTGGTTTAGGATGTACACTTCCATTAGTATTGTTAATGTTAAAATCTAGATCAAAGAGATTAAAGGGTTTAGCAAAAGGAGTATTAGTACCAAGTATATGTAATATTAATGAACCAATTGTTTACGGAGCACCCATTATATTGAATCCTATATTGATGATCCCTATGTGGATAAATGCAATTGTTGTACCTGCTATTGTTTGGCTTGTACTAAATTTCGGATTTGTAACAATTCCTTCACAACCATTTAATATGGGCTTCATACCACAGTTCATTTCAGCATTTCTTGTCAACTATGATTTAAAAAGTTTCGTTTTATTAGCGATTGTATTTGTAGTAACCATTGCTATATGGTATCCTTTCTACAAATCTTTTGAAGCGAATGAAATAAAAAAGGAAGAAAATGAAGGAGAAGTATAAGATGGATAACGAAATTAAAAACTTATTGAAAGCGTCAATGAAAATAATTTCATCTGCTGGCGATGGAAGAAATTTGATACAACAGGCAATTGCTGCTTCAAGTTTGGGCAATGAAAATGAGTCTCAAGAATATTTAAGACAGGCAAATGAAGAAATTAAATCAGCCCATATTGAACAAACTAAAATTCTACAAACTAAAATGAGTTTGGAAAATGAAGAAAGTGCCAAAACTTTATTTACGCATGCACAAGATACGCTTATGACAATTAATTCTGAATATTATTTAGCAGTTAATTTGATACAAATGGAAGTACGGTTAAGTAATCGAATCAAAAAAATTGAGGAAGAATTGCATGAAAGAGATATCTGATGGTTTTCCAATAGACTTTATGTTTGGTGCTGGGTTAAGTGCGCCTCAAAGTGAAGGCGGGTTTAGAGAACATGGAAAAGGTATTAGTATACCAGATCTTCATAAAGCTGTCTTACCTAATAATAGAAAAGAGCATTGTAAGTTAAATAAAGAAAATGTATTGGAATACATGAGAGATAATTGCGATGAAAATTATCCTAAGAGATTTGGAATTGACTTTTATCATACATATCCTCAAGATTTACAGATGCTAAATAAATTAGGTTTAAGGTGCTTGAGAATTTCTATTGCTTGGACAAGAATTTTTCCAAATGGAGATGATGAGGAACCTAATAATGAGGGATTATTGTTCTATGATCGCTTACTTGATGAAATAATCTCGAATGGAATGAAACCAATTATAACGATTTCTCATTACGATTTACCTATTCAAATTGTTTTGAAATACGGAGGTTGGATCAATCCAAAAGTGATTGAACTATATGTTAAGTATGCTAACTTATTAATTGAAAGATATCATAAAAAAGTAAAGCATTGGATTTGCATGAATCAAATTAATTTGCTGTTTTTTGAGATGTTCCCATCGATTGGGATTTTCAAAGAAGATTGTGAGGATTACGAACAGACATGCTATCAAGCAATTCATCATCAATTTATTGCTTGTGCAAAAGTTAAAAAATTTGCTAGTACACTCAATGATCCTGCTTTAGCAATTGGAACAATGCTTGCTGATTGTCTTACTTATCCTTACTCATATAAACCTAAAGATGTATTACTAAGTCAAAAAAGGAATCAAATGCAATTTTATTTTAGTGATGTTCAAATTAGAGGTGAATATCCTGGTTATATCTTACGTTATTTTAAAGATAAAGGAATTCAAATCCAAATATCAGAAGAGGAAGAAAAGTTATTAAAAGAATATACAATGGATTTCCTAGCTTTGAGTTATTATTATACAATGGCAATTAATTCAGAGAAAGACACATTAGAACCTTCGACTTTTACGATAAACCCAGATTTCAAAATGAATGAATGGGGTTGGCCTCATGATGGAAAGCTTCTTAGAAAGAACCTTACTGATTATTATGATAGATACAATTGTCCACTAATGATTGCGGAATGTGGAATTGGTGAGTTAGAAGAATTGGAAAATAATAAAGTTCATGATATTGAGCGAATAAATTTCTATCGCGAATGTTTTGAATCATTGAAATTAGCATTAGAAGATGGTGTTGATGTTTTAGCATTTTGTGCTTGGTCTCCATTTGATATTGTTTCAAGTGGTTCTGGAGAAATGAGCAAACGCTATGGATTAATCTATGTTGATTATAATGATAAAGGGGAGGGAAGCGGAAAACGGATTGAAAAGGATTCGTACACGTGGTATCAAAAAGTCATAAGAAGTAATGGAAAGGATCTTGAATAATATAATGATGATTTTCTTGAAATTGAAAGTATAAATTGTTTAGAGTTATGTTCATTTTAGACTAATTAGATTTAAAGCAAGAGGTAATAATGAAATACGAAATTTTGTTGATTTTCTAACATCATTTTGTTGGATTGTTGATAGAATTCTTGTCTTATGGCTATAAAGAAATTATGTATCTGAACAATACGGAATTATGTTTTTAAGAAGGTGGGTTCTCTTGTAGAATCCACCTTTACCAATTATTTAAAATTCATAATTACTTTAGTATCTGCAAAATTGTCGATGGGCACTAAAAAAGGCACTTTCTGGTGGGTAGTTGCAACATTGAATAGTTTGTAGAAAAGATGAAGAAATTAATTCAACGGGACTCTACTTAATGATGGGTAACCTATAAATAGTGGCTTCAAACAGAGAAAAGTACTATGCCATCTAATGGAGAGTTAAACAGATTGAGTACGATCATTCATTCTGCTTTTTTTCTATCTAAAAACAAAGTTTTTTTATTGATTGTATACATAATTCTTATCTCTATCCATTCATTATTACGAATACCTTTAATATTATATAGAGGAACCAATACATTAGCATTGATAATTTCGGCTACACGGTTATTCTCAAGTTATAAAGAAGTGAAGTATCCATTTTATATTCTTCGATATTGGCCAAAAAATCAGTGTAATTAAATAGTCTAATTTCGATACAGCTTCTTCATATGAACAAAAACGATTAAATAATATACATTTTCTTTAGTTTGATAAGCCAGTGTTAAATCTTGATTAAAATATTAGATTATATCAAAATAGTTGTGAATAATTTATGAGCAATTCTAATCACTTATTGTATTTTACTTGATGACTTGAATCTATAGTTTCATCATACAATCGATTTTCAATAATATTTAAAGACAATTTATTATTTTTAGATAATTTTTTATTAATTATTTGTCGACATGGCTAAATCGACAGAAAGGGAGGCTTTTACAATGTTATGAGTAAATTTGTTATGTGGGGGATACATATCAAAGTAAAACTTTATCATTTATTTAACTGTTGGCATTCCGGTGTCAGCAGTGAAATATGTATTTAATAGTCAAGAATATCTATAAAGTCTATTAAGTTTTACATCAATTACCATAACATGGTATACTTGACGAATAAAAGAGGGAGAAGAATATGACTAAACTATATTTGGATGGGAAGGAAAAAAGATATAATGATTGGACTTTGTGGATGGATAAAGATACTGACAAAATTTTCATTACGTTATTATTTGCATCAGGTAAGAAGTTCACAAGAGAACTAGGTGATTGGACGATAGAGCCGTGTCATACAATATTAGGAAATGTATTGTTTGATAAGTCTAAACACGTCACTTCTATGATTGAAAAAGCCATACAAGTTGGAGATGAATATGTAATAGTTACTTACTCTGATGGTAACAAGGAGTACATTTATAAATCGTCGGAGGTTAGTATATCTGAAGCAATACCTTTCGAAAAGTATGGAATATTTGACTATTTTAAGGAAATTGCGAAAGAAAGAGTTAGTGATGCAAAAAAAGATGAAGTAGGTATTGCAAAAAATGTTTTACAACAATTTGATAAGTTAGTCGCAAATAATAAGAGCTCTCTTGCTTCCTACTTAAAAAATGAAGTACATACGCTTGATGGTCTTAAGCACTATATTTTTCCTTTTGGAGTAAATGAGTCACAATTAAGAGCAGTTGAGAATGCATTCTCTTCGCAAATTAGTATAATAGAAGGGCCCCCTGGAACAGGCAAAACACAAACAATTCTAAATATTATTGCTAATATATTGGTGAATGGAAAAACATGCGCCATTGTTTCAAATAATAATACAGCAGTTGAAAACGTTTATGAAAAACTACATAAAGTTAAGTTAGATTTCATGATTGCAAAACTAGGCAAATCTGATAATAAGAAACTTTTTTTCGAAGAAATTACATACAAAAAACCGGAATTTGAAGATTCAAATATTGAGTTAAATGATATTGATAATGTATTCAACAAATTATCAAATCTTCTGAGAAGTAGAAATGACTTGGCTAGTATTGAAAATGAAATTCAAGAAATAAAGATTGAAATGAGTTACTTGAATGATTGGATTCAATCAAGTGGAGATTTAGATTTAATGAAATTTAAATATTCAAACTCATCAATGAAACTAATTAATTGCTTAGTATATACAAGATCTTTACATGAAAAACCATTGAGATTCATAAATAAATTGAATTTTGTTTTTCGTTATAGAATGTTTAATAATAAAATTTTAGATAAGCAAGAGGATAGGCAAATATTTATTTTTCATTTGCAGAAGTCTTATTATGAGTCACTTTTGAGCGAAAAAAATATACAGAGAAAACATATCGAGAAGTTATTAAATAACGCGAATTTTGATGGATTACTTTCAAATCTTAAAGAGATGTCATTACTATATATGTATAAATATATTAAAGAGAATATGCCGAATTCAACTGATAAATTCACTGAGAAAAATTATATGCATGATAAGTTCAAGAAGTTCATTAATTGTTTTCCAATATTTGGAAGTTCAACTCATTCCTTAGTTAATTCTATTCCAAAAGGATTTATGTTTGATTATGTTATTATTGATGAAGCTTCCCAGCAAGATATCGTCCCTGGTGTTTTGTGTTTAGGGTGTGCTAATAATGTTGTAGTTGTCGGTGATAGAAAACAATTGCCTCATATACCTAAAAAGTCAAATCTTGCAGTAGAAAACGATTTATATAACTGTTCAACCTATAGTTTATTGGATTCTATAAGTGAATTGTACACTAAAAAGATCCCTTTTACTTTACTTAAAGAGCATTATCGATGTCATCCGAAAATTATACAATTTTGCAATATGTACTTTTATAATAATCAACTTATTTCAATGAAATCGGACAAGGGGGAAAATTCACTAACTTTGATAACTACTGCAAAAGGTAATCATAGAAGAAACAATTCCAATCTAAGAGAAATTGAATCAATAATAAAGTTGAATAAATGCTCAGAATTTCAAGAGAGCACAGGGTTTATCGCACCATTTAATGATCAAGTAAGATTATCTGAAAATCTACTTCCAAATGAGGTAGTTAAAGAGACTATACACAAATTCCAGGGACGAGAATGCGATAGGATAATTTTTTCAACTGTATTGGACAAAAAGAAATCAGGAAGATATCTAATAAAATTTGTTGATGATGCAGCACTTATAAATGTTGCTGTTTCGAGAGCCAAACAGGAGTTTATATTAGTTACTGGAGATGATGTATTTGCAGAAAATAATAAACATATAGCCGCATTGATACGATATATAAAATACTATGCTCATAGTGATGAAATATTTGAGAGCCCTGTAATCTCGGCGTTTGACTTGCTTTATGCAGAATATGATAAATCATTAGAGAAGCTTCAATCTAAGTTAAATAAAAGTGACTCGAAATACAAATCAGAACAAATAGTTTCAGCAGTATTAAGAGAAATTATGGCTGATCATAGATTCGAAAATTTAATTTACCATTCTCAAATATATTTAAGGCAGTTAGTCTCTCAAATTAATAATAATTTTACGGAGCGCGAATTATCATTTTTAAAGAATGGGGCTTGCTGTGATTACGTATTATATTATATTGACAAAACACCATTTGCTGTTATTGAAGTAGATGGTGAACACCATTCTAAAGCTGTTCAGAAAGAAAGAGATGCTGTAAAGGATTCTATCTTAGGTAAAGCGAGTATCCCTATTTTAAGATTGAAAACAATTAATAGTGAAATTGAAGAGATAATAATAAATTTCATTTTAGAATGTTTAAAAATGGAGTATAAAGACTAATTGTTAGTTTAGCTAAAACCGGGAATATAGGTTTTAAACTAAATATATAATTTGTTAAATATATATCAATTATGTCTGATGAAGTCTCTAATGAAACTGGGCTTGATTTGGAATTGAGTAAGTATATAGAAAATGGCGCACTTCCTACTTCAAAATCTCATAATGAGTTATTAATGTCAATTATTCCGAAAATAAACTCCTCCTTGAACATTATTTTTCCTTGGATTCGATCATCAACAGTGAAAGATAAATTTATAGAATGCTTGAAAGTAGAGATAGAAAATAATAAAAAAATAAATATTGACTTTGGCTATAATAAAACAAATTATGGCCTTTCAATGATCGAAGATATAATTAATAAAAATAATTTCGGGAAGGGAGTAGACAAAGATATTTCTGCAGTTAAAGCACTTAAGAAATTTCTTAAAGAAAACCTAAAATATATACCTCCAATACATTTTAAAATATTGCTCCTAGATGATAGAGTATTATTTGTTGGCTCTCATAATTGGTTATCTAACTCAGGAAATGGAGTGAATTCAAAAGATGAAATCAGTTGTATAATATATGATAAATCTATAATTGACTATATCAATACAAGATATCATTTAAAATAAGATGGGCTTTTCATCAGTCGTCTACCAATATCTCTGGCACCATTGTTTTCAAAGACGAATTGATGTAGAAGAAGACGTTCTTCATAAGTAAAATGGGTATGTTTGCTTGATATAAAAATTCTCCTTTCAAACAAGCAAGCACGAAGATAAGTTCATAGTATCACGAATGAAGGAATAGGTAAATCGGACGCACTGTCCAATTTAGTGTGAAATTGTAGTCATTAAAAACAAGTGATTGACTTATGTAACCGTTTACCATATAATTGACCTATAAATAGGATAGTTATTGTTTAAATACAAGCTCGACCTGTTGAACCTCCGAATTCTATATATTTTTATATAGTTTTGTGTTTGATGGGTTTTTTTGTTTGTAGAAGGGAGAAATCGTATGATATTCAAGAAACGCTTAAACAATAATGTAGTGCTTGCTTTAGATGAGCAAAACGTTGAACAAATCGTTACAGGTAAGGGGTTAGGGTTTCAGATGGAACCTGGGACGAGAATTGAAGATACGAAAATTGAGAAGATTTTCACTTTGAAGGATACGAGTGCAAGACAAAGATTACAGGAATTATTTAAAACAATTCCATTAGAACATATTGTTTTAGCAGAAGAAATTGTTTCTTATGCGAAAATACATATCTCTCAAGAAATTAATGAGAATGTGATTGTTTCATTGTGTGACCATATTTATATGGCTGTCGAAAGAAAGAAACAAGATATTGAAGTGAAGAACGTTATGTTATGGGATATTCAAAAGTTCTACCGTGATGAATATAAAGTCGGAGAATATGCAATTTCCTTAATTTATGAGAGATTTCATATTCAGTTAAACACGGATGAAGCTGGTTTTATTGCTTTACATCTAGTAAATGCTCAAATGGATGTGAAAACGAAATCAGTGAAGGAAATAACACAAGTAATGCAAGATATTGAAAAAATTGTGAGAATTCGTTTCTCGATTAATATTGATGTTGATTCTGTCTATTATTATCGCTTTATAACGCATCTCAAGTTCTTCGCTGAACGCGTTTTTTCAGGAAAAACATATGCAGGTGGAGATGTTGAAAGTATGCTCTTGTTGGTTAAAAGTAAGTATCCTAAAGAGTGTGAGTGTGTTTTAAGGATAGGTGATTATCTGAATGAAAAATATGATTATTCTTTGAGTGATGAAGAGTTACTCTACTTAAGTATTCATATTTCTAGAATTGTTCAGGTAAATAAATAACACCGACGTAATTAGTGAAAGGGGTGATTTTATCGATTTGTATGAAATGAATAAGAAGATGTTTATCTAAAAGGATAGTTACATTAAGTTGGCTTGACCTTCAATTTTTTCAAAAAAATGGAGGAAACAAAAATGAAAAAATATCAAGAATTAGCAAAAGAAATTGTGAAGAATGTAGGCGAAAAAGAAAATGTTCAATCCCTTACGCACTGTATTACCCGTTTAAGATTTAAATTAAAGGATGAATCGATTGCTCACGATGAGATACTCCAAAACATGGAGGGTGTTGTGACTGTGATGAAGAGTGGTGGACAATATCAAGTTGTCATTGGGAATCATGTTCCAGATGTTTACGAAGAAGTGATTTCTTTATTAGATATCGAAAATCAAAATGAAGGAACATCTGAAAAGAAACAGAAAATGCTGGATCGTTTCATTGATGTCATCTCGGGTATTTTTCAACCTATTTTAGGTATTATGGCTGCCTGTGGTATGATCAAAGGATTTAATATCCTATTCGTAACGTTAGGGTTATATACTGATACTTGTGGTGGTTATCTAATACTAAATGCAGTAGGGGATGGATTATTTACATTTCTACCTTTGTTTTTAGGATATACTTCAGCAAAAAAGTTTGGTTTAAAACCGATGTTAGGGTTAGTTATAGGAGCTATTTTATGCTATCCAGCTATTCAAAACTCTGCGTTATCGCAAGGCTTAGAGCCGATGTACACACTATTTAGTGGGACAGCCTTTGCCTCAGATGTTTATATAGATTTCTTCGGGATACCCTTGATTTCAATGGATTATACATCCACTGTTATTCCAATTATCTTTGTTGTTTATTTCGCTAGTAAATGTGAAAGATTCTTTAACCGACATGTACCTGATTTAATTAAGTTCTTCTTTGTACCAATGCTGACATTAATCGTAGCGTTACCAGTAGGATTTATCTTAATTGGTCCAGTAGCAACTTTCGGTTCTAAGATTATTGCGGAAGTCATCTTAACAATTCGTAACTTCTCACCTCTTTTAGCGGGTGCTATTGTTGGGCTTACTTGGCAAATTCTTGTTATCTTTGGTTTACATTGGGGATTCATTCCAGTGTATTTAAACAACATGCTAATTTATGGTTTTGATAATGTTATGATGCCTTTCTTTGCTTGTACATTCGCAACATCTGCCGTTGTTGCTGCAATCTTTTTCAAGACAAAGGATCGTAAATTAAAAGAAATGTGTTTACCTAATTTTATTTCTGGTGTTTTTGGGGTTACTGAACCAGCTATTTATGGAATTTTAGTTCCATTAAAAAAACCATTCATTATCAGTTGTATTGCTGGTGGGATTGGTGGTGCTTTCTATGGCGCCTTTAATTTCCGTAAGTTTTCAACGGGTGGTATGGGTATCTTTGAATTCCCAGCTATGATGAATCCAGATGGAACTTTTGATAACTTGATGATTGCGGTTGTGGGTGTTGTGATTACCATGATTATTGCCTTTGTTATGATGTATGTTACATTCAAAGATAAGAATGAAACAGCTATAAATGAACCTGTAACCAATAAACCTTTAATCAATAATGTTGACCTTGTGAGTCCATTATCAGGAACACTTATCCCTTTAGAACAAATCGAGGATGGTGCTTTCTCTTCTGGGGCTTTAGGTAAAGGCGTTGCGATTGAACCAAGTGAAGGCGTTGTTTATGCGCCCGCTGATGGGGAAGTCATGACGCTTTTCCCAACACTTCATGCGATTGGCATTGTGACTAATGATGGCGTTGAAGTATTAATTCATATTGGATTAGATACAGTACAATTAGCTGGTAAAGGATTTAAAGCCTTTGTTAAGCAAGGCGAACAAGTAGTAAAAGGACAAAAATTAATTGAGTTTAATATAGAAGAAATAAAAGAAGCTGGGTTTGTTCTACAAACACCGGTTGTTATTACGAATTCATCTAATTACTTGGATGTTTTATGTGAAAATAAAAAAGAAGTACTTAACGGAGAAGCTTTGTTAAGTATTGTAAAGTAGGTGAACCAAATGGGATTTCCTAAGGATTTTTTATGGGGAGGAGCTACGGCTGCGAACCAATGTGAAGGTAGTTATGATCAAGATGGAAGAGGACTCGCCAATGTGGATGTATGTCCACATGGAGAAGATCGTTTTTCTATTATTCAAGGACATAAAGAAAGTTTGACTTGTGATGAGTTTCATCATTATCCATCCCATAAAGGAATTGATATGTTTCATCACTATCAAGAAGACATTGCTATGTTTGCTGAAATGGGATTTAAAGCTTATCGATTAAGTATTGCTTGGACACGGATATTTCCTAAAGGAAATGAAAAGGTTCCTAATGAAGCGGGTTTACGTTTTTATGAGAATGTATTTAAAGAGTGTCAAAAACATCAAATTGAACCAATTGTTACGATTACACATTTTGATTGTCCCATGTTTTTGATTCAAAGTATTGGAGGATGGCGAAATCGTTTAATGATTGACCATTATTTAGATTTGTGTAATGTCCTTTTTACTCGATATAAAAAATATGTAACTCATTGGTTAACGTTTAATGAAATCAATATGATTCTACATGCACCTTTTATGGGGGCAGGGTTAGTATTCAAAGAAAATGAAAATGAAACAGCAATTAAATATCAAGCTGCTCATCATGAACTAGTTGCTAGTGCTTTAGCGACGCGGTTAGCTCATGAGATTAACCCTAAAAATAAGGTGGGTTGTATGTTTGCGGCTGGTACTGCTTATCCTTATACTTGTAAGCCTGAGGATGTTCTTGAGGCATTACAGGTGGATCGCGAAAACTATTTTTTTATTGATGTTCAATCCCGTGGAGAGTATCCTAAATATGCCATAAACAAGCTAGAAAGAGAAGGTTGTATGCCTCTTTTTGAAGAGGGCGATGTTGAAATATTGAAAGCTAACACCGTTGATTTTGTTGCTTTCTCTTATTACAATAGCCGCTGTGTTGCACTTAATCCTGATACGGATGATTTAGCTAAAGGAAATCTATTTGCTTCAGTGAAGAACCCTTATGTAAGCTACAGTGAATGGGGATGGCCGATTGATCCACTTGGATTAAGGATTACATTAAATCATGTATATGACCGTTATCAAAAGCCATTGTTTATTGTTGAGAATGGTTTAGGTGCAGTGGATATACCTGATGAGAATGGATACTTCGCAGATGATGCGCGTATTACTTATCTAAGAGACCATATAAAAGCGATGAGAGATGCCATTGAGTTAGATGGTGTTGAGCTAATGGGTTATACAACTTGGGGCCCTATTGACTTAGTGAGCGCTTCTACTGGGGAAATGAAGAAACGGTATGGTTTTATTTATGTTGATTATGATGATATGCAGAATGGTACTGGTAAACGATATAAGAAAAAATCTTTTGATTGGTATTGCAGAGTCATTGAAAGTAATGGGGATGTATTAGATTAGAAAGAGAAATGGCCACTTATAATGAGTGGTCTATTTTTATGTGAGTTTTATTCTATACAAGACACGCAAAAAAGAAGATATATAATTTCTTGAATTACATTATTGAAAAAAAAGTTTCTAGAATTTTTAGATTGAAAATTCGAGTAATAATAGAAGTTTTACACGATGTACGGTATAACAAATGAAAATGTAGGAGGAATAAAATGAGATATTCAAATAACAATAGATTGTGATATGAATTTGAAAGTATTGTTGCTGAAATTTTCCGATTCTATGGATTTGTTGTAACACTAGTAGACAGCGGATATTATTATATAGAATTGGTTAAAGATGATATTGTATTTGCAGTAGAAGTTAAATTATTTAGGGATATAAAAGCGAACAATCAAGCTGTTTTATCAACTGTTGAAAAAGTATGTTATTCCTTGAAAGACGTTGATTCAATTCCTGTTATTGTATCAGGCAATGTAGTTGATGAAAGCTTGCGGCTACGCTTGCAAGAATACCCACAATTAATTATTTTAGATATTCAAAACTTGCTTTATCTCGTTGATGGTAACGAAGTACTTAAGAGTAAACTTTTATCTGTACTTAGTTTTTCTGCTGATCATTTACTTCAACAAGAATCCATAGAATTTAAAAAATATTATGTGAATAAACTGCCTCTAATAAAAGCTTTACATGAGAAGTTAATAGATAAAATTAGAAAATTTAAACAGAGTGAAAAGAAATATACAGAATATGAAAAACTTTGTACCAAAGCTTTAAAGTACCTTTTTAATAGCGATTTGGCTTTGTGGAAAGAACAACAAAAATCAAACGACGATTTATTTAGATTTGATTTAGTTTGCAAAATCTAAGATGGCACGAATAAAGAATTTTGGACAATGGCAGAAAAGTACTTTGGCACAAAATATATTATTTTCGAGTTTAAAAATTATACTAATAAGATAACTGAAAAAGAGATATTCACAACAGAAAAATATCTATATTTGAAAGCACTACGAGGTATTGCAATTATTATTTCAACAAACGGAACCGCCGCAAATGCTGATAAAGCCATCCGTGGAACCTTGCGTGAAAACGGAAAGCTAATTGTCAGTTTAACAAATTATGACTTGATTTCAATGATTGAACTAAAAGCTCTTGATGATATTTCACCTGCAGAATTCTTAAGCGAAAAATTGGATAATTTTCTAGTGGATTTAGAAAAATAGAATTATAAATACCTTTAGAAAACAAGGTAGCCATATAATTTGGAGGAGTATAAATATTTTATGACATAATTAGATTTGTTGAATTTATGAAGACACAAAAAGTCGATGTAGGTATATATAGACACGGACACATATAATGAGTGGCCTATTTCTACTTAACTATTAATCTAGATAAGACAGGTATTTAAAATGCTATGAAAATTTTATAAATGTGTACTCATGAAAACATAATTCAGAATTAAATAAAAGGAAAATTTATTATTTTAAGCGTGTATCATTAATTGAAAATTGATACTGGAACACTATGATAGCGACAAAAATCTCCTTGTATTGTAATCAATATTTGAATTTGCTATAATTATATTATAAATTTAAATTTTGGAGGTGCATTCAATGAGTAGAAATGCAACCCCTTCATCTTTTGGGTGGGATTTTCAAGTAAACGCAGCGATAGTTTTAATGCTTGAAAATGTTAGGGAAGCTAAAAGCGTTAGAGTTGAAGGTAAAAAAGAAGACATAGAGCTTCTTTTGGAAAATGAAGAAAATATATATGCACAAGCAAAATCTGTAATGAGATTTGACGATTAGAAACGTACGAAGCAAATTAAAAGCTGGGTTAGCAACCTTAAATGATGATGCGGCACACAAAGACTATCAAAAGCTCATCTATGTTACGAACTCGCCTAATCCTTTTAATATTGATAATACAATGAGTGCTTTTTATGGATATTCACGCTTAACTTATGCCGATTTGCCACAGTCCTGTAAGGACAAAATTGACCATGAAATTACAAGCAAGTCTTTAAATCATATTGATACTTCCAAATTAGAAATTCACGTTATTCCATTTTTCACAGATGATTTCCAGCAACGGTACAGAGTAATTAAAGATATTGTTGATAAGTTTCTTTTTGAACTAAACAACAATACTCGAGGGATGGCAGATGAGTTATTGGAGATATGGCAGCATGAGTTTTTTCAAAATTGTACTCAAGGTGATTTGGATATAGTCATAAAAAAGAAAGACCTTATGTGGTCAATAATAGTTTTACAATCACAACTTCATCCTGACCAAACGCTCTTAGAAGAATATGATGATGGTGCAGTTGAAGAAATTATTCGCTCTTACCGTTATTTAATTAATAACCGAAGTGAAAAATTTGAGTTTATTTCCCAAGTTTTGTTTGATTTTCAAAATTTTGAGTCTGACGAAACTGGTAACAAGAGAATTGCTGATTTTATCACTGTAAAATGTGATGATTACAAATGTGTTTTTGAGCTGAATGAAATCTGTGAAGAAGTACAGGATAAAGTGGTAAAAATTATAATACAAAAAATTATAATAAATAGATTTTTGGCAAATGACATCGCAAAGAAGGTGAATTTATGATATTTCATTCTCTTAAGATAACTGAAGGTTTATTCGAGCGACACATATACCTTTCAGATAAATCTAATTTGATATATAGCAAGAAAAATAGCACTGGAAAAACCACATTGATGCGTTTTTTTCTTTATTCTTTGGGTTATCCTGTTCCAAGCACTAAAAATATACGCTTTGATAAATGTGTAACAGAAGCCACAATAACTTGTGCTATGGGAAAAGTTACAATATTACGGAATGACGAATACTTGGAAGTTAGTCTGAATAACGGTAGTAAAGAATTTTTTGTTCTTCCAACTGACCAAAATGTTTTTCATGCAAAAGTATATGGGGTTGAAAACAACGATTTAATAAATAATATTTTGGGTGTATTTTATGTTGACCAAGAAAAAGGGTGGACACTACTGAATAGAGGAATAATTATCGGGAAAATACGCTTCAGTATTGAGCAGTTAGTTCGGGGACTGTCTGACAGAAGCTGTGATAACCTAACCAAAGAACTACGCTCTGTTGTGCAACAATTAAGTAAATACAAGCAAATATTTAGCGTTTCTGAATATCAACAAGAGCTTAACGAAGCTGAAAGCAATATTGTTTTTGAAACTAAGGATGAAGAAGAACAAAAGCACCTCGAAATGTTAAACTCAGAAATTTATTCTTTAGAGGCTGAGCTCAAACGAGTTAATGCCGTAATTGCTGAAAATAAGTCATTTAAGAACTTCATTGAAAAGATGAAGATTGCTGTTAAGGGCACTGATGGAAATCCAATTCCAGTCAATCGAGATACTATAATTGGCTTTGATTTTTCGGTTGAATTTTTATTGGCTAAAAGAAAATTGATTTCATCTAAGATTTCATCATTGAAAAGGAAAACTGAAAAATATGAACGTAATCAGGTTGAACAGTTGCAACTAGCTAAAACGGAAACTCTTATTGAAAGTTTTGATAGAAATATTTCAAAAATTGAAGTTGACCAAATGGCTATATCAAATGTTATTTCTAGTTTGAAAAAAGAAAAAAACAAATTAGAAAAACAAGTTACCGTTTTAACTAAGTCTAATAACGACGTAGTGACAAGTGTACATAATACTGTCATGAAGTACGCTAAAGAATTAGATTTCGAACAATACATAAATCCTTCGTCTGATTACATTTTTACTGATGATTTGAAATCTTTGTCTGGAACCATACTGCATAAAATTGTATTTTCTTTTAAACTCGCGTATATTATTGAAGTCCAAAAAAAGCTAAATACTACATTACCAATTATGCTTGATTCACCAAGCGGTAGAGAGGTTACGAAAGAAAATGTTAAATCTATGATTGATATTCTAAATCGTGATTTTTCTGATAATCAAATTATTATTGCATCAATTTTTCAATATAATATCGAAAATATTAATGTTATAGAGATTGAAAACAGACTTATCAACGAATTGTGTCAACCGAAATAAAGGCGGTATAAATGTCAACATAAGAATGTACATTTATAATAAACAAGGTCTTAATTAAAAACAATGGACCTATTAATTTAATATAACATCATTGATGTTATATTAAATGGTAAAATGTTCTCATGAGGTGATACACAATGAGAATAAATGAACTTATGAAAATGATGAAAGGTCTTAGTAGCTATCAGAAGGATAGAATTCAAACTATTATGGTTGACTTTGTACGGTTAAATAATTTCTGTGTAACGAACACTCCAACAGTTTGTCTTAACTGTGGTAAAAAAATAATCGCTTTATTAAAAAGGGATTTGCAAACAAAAAGCAACGTTATCAATGTAAAGAGTGCGGAAAGAAATTTTTATATGATAAAGTACAGCTTACTTACCATTCACAACAAACTGCTGATATTTGGGCAGAACTAATTAGCGATACACTGCTACTGAATTCGATTTATTATACTGCTGCAAAACTCAATTTATCAACGGTTACTATTTTCTATATGCGCCATAAATTCTTAACAATGCTAGATACTCTTTTAGAGTCCGCTGACACCCAATTAGAAGCTTATACAGAAAATTAGATGAATGCTATATAAATGACTCGTATAAAGGGCGTTATGGCTCTTTTAAGGAGTTTCCCTAGTGATAGGAAACCTAGAAAACATGGAGCAAGCGCGATAAAAAGAGGAATCTCGAATGAAAAAATATGTATAAACTGCGGAATCGAGCGAAATGGCCATGTTGTAATAGAAGCATCCAATCGAGCAAAAGCTAGTAGTGAACAAATGATTCAAGTGTTTAAGAATAAAATAAAAGAAGGCTCAATCATTATCAATGATGGAATTTTCAGTTATCGACAATTAATTGAAAAGGTAAAGGGAATTGACATCGTTAAAAATGATTACCATGATTATGATGAACTGCTCCATTTGAATACAGTTAATATGGTTCATAGTAAATTTAAAGAGATGATAAGATACTATCGAGGAGTAGCAACAAAATACTTAAAGCGATACATTAGTTTATTCATTTTCATGCTTGACTTTACTGGAATGGATAAACAAGAAAAATTAATGATCTTAATGAAGAAAATGAAACAAACAAGTATAGCATTTCGTATTAAATCAATGAATGTGACAAATATACTTTGTCTATAGGTCTTTTGAGGGTTCAGGTCCATTGTTTTTAATTAAGACCTAAATGTTTTATATTACATATATTGTATTATCAAAGAATGATAAACTTGGTCCTTTTTTTAAGGAAGAAATAGATAACTCTTAAAATGTATAAAACAGTAAGTTCTGAAATAATTGCGCAATAAATATGTATTGAAATTGTTGAGATTTCGTTTTGCATTTATACGAGGAGGCGTTAAAATGGAATTAAAGGATATAGATTATACAAATATAGATAGGATGATTCAAGGCTATCAGTACTCTTATTTACCTGAAGGCTTTCTTTTGGATGACCTAGAGAGTAATCTTAAGAAAGTAGTAGTAAAACTTCTTAAAGAAGAAAGTAAATATTGTTACAATTTTAAAAATTCACTGATAGAACTTGAGTCAATAAAAGGCGTCATTTCACCAAGTTATATATTTAATTTTGGTGCTGAACCACTTAGCTTTTTTGATTTTAAAAAAAATGGTTCATATCGAGAAATACAAATTCCTAATCTGATTTTTTATATAGCATTTATGAATAATTCAATCAATTCTTCAGATTCTATATTTAATAAAATTTATTCAACAGGAAATAAATTTACTACACATTCAAATTCTTATGTTGTTTTCGAAAAAGAATTCTCAATTCATAATAGTTATGACAAAACAGTTCAAGAAATCATATGTGGTGAATTCGCAACAAGAAATAACAAAATGGTTAATCAATTAACTACTAAAAACAGAGCGATTAATTACTTAGAAAAAATGTCGTCAAACCTTTTTGTACTAAAACTTGATATAGAATCATTCTACCCTAATATCTATACTCATTTGTTATCTCAAGTTAAATATATGAAACCGTATATAGGTTTGATAAGTAATAGTGATTATTTTGAATTTTTAGATAGATATAATATGAAAATTAATTCAAACCAGACAAAAGGTATAATGTCAGGATGCTTTTCTTCAAATGTTAGTTCAGAATTATTAATGTTATGTGTAGATTATGAGATCTCAGAATATATAGAGGATCTTAATGTCAAATATATTCGTTACGTGGATGACTTTACTTTTTTTTCTGATTCCAAAGAACAATTAATGATTATCATTGCCTTCGTTCAAAAAGTATTGAATAAATACAAATTGAGAATTAATCATAATAAAACAGAAGTATGTGAAAATATATTATTCGAAGATTCACTCGATTTTAATAATATTGAGCATGATTTTATTTTAATCAAAGAAATTTGGAATAGCTATGAAGATTTTATCCAATTAAAAAGATTGTTTAAAGGATATTTAGAATTAAGTAAAATTTCTGAAATTAAGGTTCTACTTACTAGAATAGCGAGGAAAATAAGGGATAAAGAATTTGATTTGACCAATGTAGATAATGTATCTGAATATATGATAAACTATCTTTTACAACTTATGTTTTATGATTCAAATTTGGCAGTGAATTGCTATAAAGTGTTATTAGAGTTGCTAAAATACTGTAATTCGCAATCAATAGATAAAGAACAATTGATAAAATGTTTAACGAATAAATCCACATGGATTAATGAAAGATACGCTAACACACTAATACAAATCTGGCATTATTATTTATTAAATAAATTTGGAACTTCAAATGATATTCATCATTATTTTTCCGATTTACTGAAACTAACTGACGAACAAAATGAATCAATTAATCCATTAGTATTAGTGTCATTTATTCAGAAAGGTGATAACAATAATAGAAATATTTTTAATTATATTTTGAGAGAGTACAAAAAAGAAATTAAAACTGCCACTGATTGGAAAAGTTCTATAATGTTATCTAAATGGTGGTTACCTCTGATAAGAATAAGAAATGTTGACCAAACGAATTATCAAAAATTTTATAGTTCACAACATTTTAATTCACTTTGGACTGAAATAAGTAGTACAGTGAATGAATTTTAGTATTGCTATATATACCAAAGTGGTTTTGCATTTTGATTATAAGCCTTATGATTTTTATTATCCTGGCGTGTATATTTTACTAATGGTGGAGTATTTTTAGAAATCCGCATTACGATTTCGTCTATTTCTTTTTCAGAATTTATAAATGTTCTAATCCATCCTTGAAGATAAAGAGCAGATGGCGAGAATTTGCTTTTATTACCGTAACCTAAATTTTGTTCAACCAAAAAAAATAATGACAGATTAGCAATTACATTAAGGGGATCAATATACTGTGAAAAACATTCATTTTCTAGCGGTTTAATAGCATATTCAAGGTCTTCACCATAGTATATCATATCAAATGCTGTTAATAGTTGTTCTTTTATTTTGGAGTTTTCTCTAACTCTTAATTTTAAGTCAATTAGAAATCTAAGGTGATTTGGTTTAAATGCCTGTTCACCTTTTTTTTCTAGAAATATTTGAAAGTTCTTATTAACATCATAGTTTTTGAATCGTTTAGATAGCTTACTTGGTCGGTAGAGATAGATTTGGTAGATTCCTTCCTCATAAACTATTCTTTTTTGGTCGAATTCAAGTTTTAATGCAATATCATAAGCTTCATTATAATTCATGTTAATTTTCCTCCATTAAGCTGGTTAGCGTTATTTCGAGTTCATTTGCGAGTGTATTAAGAGTTGATATAGAAACACTCTTTAAACATTTTTGTGATTCCAATTTTGAAATAAGACTTAGACTTACTCCTGAATGTTCAGCTAATTGCTGCTGAGTGATATTTTTGTTTATACGTTTTATTTTTAAATTCCTACCAATTGTACTATATAATTGAATATCATTTTTGAACATATCAATCACTTCCTTTCTGATATTATCTCATATAAGCAAAAGAGGCATGTTTCACGTATAGTGAAACATGCCTCTTTGTTACTTTTTCAATATAAATACATATTCATGTGATATGAGATAGAAATCAGTCTTTTTATTTGTCCAATATGGAGTGCTTTTACAATTATGTTGTTCTTTAATTACAATATCTTTGAGTATAAAGCCTTCATCAATAAAACATTGCATAGTCATAAAGCCTAATGGAATGATATAACCATGTTCACGTATATCAGCAATCATAAATGCGCAATATTTATTAGGCCTTAATACTCTATAAATTTCTTCAATTATTGAAATTATAGATTCTAAAAATACATTATAGTTAAGTCTTGATATATCTCCCGAGATATCTTTACTATATTGAATAATATTTGCATACGGTGGGTGGGTGCAAATAAAGTCTATTGAATTATCTTCTAACATAGCTAAGTTATTTGCATTTGATAAATAAGTTACTTGCTTACAATCTGTCATGCACGGAAAATCTAACCTTTCATTTGTAATTGATATGGCATTGGGATTTATATCTATTCCAATGCCATTTCTATTTAATAATTTACATTCAACTAATGTTGTACCTGAACCAACAAAACAGTCTAATACAGTTTCATTAGGTTTCGTATATTTTAAAATTAGGTTTTTAGGTACATGGGGAGACCAATTTCCTCTATAATCGCCTTTATGAGTGCCCCAATTGCCTCTATCTTGAAAGCTCCAAACCGTTGTTTTCTCTATTTCATATGTATTCATGTCATACCTCCTACGATAATATACGAAGAGAATCCAATTTACCTTAAAACAAATTTAATTAAGCAAAGGATCTAAATCAATAGTTTTTAGTATGCGATTTTGATATAATACCTTAAGTGAAGAAAGGATGATGTTATGCAACCATTTGTTAAGTGGGCTGGAGGCAAAAGACAATTAGTAGTAGCCCTTACAGAAAGGTTCCCAGAAACATTTAATACATATTTTGAACCATTCATAGGTGGTGGAGCATTATTGCTTGCTCATGAGCCTAAAAAGGCTGTAGTAGGGGATGTTAATCGAGTGTTAATTGATACTTATAGTCAAATCAAATATGATGTTTCTTCGTTAATGGAAATATTGAGTGAATATGAAACCCAGCATAATGCTGCTGAAGATAAAAAAGAATTTTATTATAAGATGAGAGAATTATTTAACAAGAAGATATCGGAAAGTGAATACGATATAACGACAGTCTCATTATTTTTATATTTAAATAAGACATGTTTTAATGGTTTATATAGAGTTAATTCTAAAGGTTTATTTAATGTTCCATTTAGTAATAAAAAGAACTTAATTATTTACAGTAAAGAAAACCTTGAAGAGATTGCTGCATATTTGAAAAACATAACTATTTATAATTGCGATTTTGAAGAAACGTGTAAAGATGCTAAGTCTGGAGATTTTGTTTTCTTTGATTCACCCTATGCACCTTTAAAAGATGATTCTTTTGAATCTTATACAAAAGAAGGGTTTGCTCTAGAGGAACATATTAGATTAGCTAATTTATTTAAGAAGCTAACTGATAGAGGTGTATATTGTATGTTAACTAATCATAATACTGATTTAATCAATGAATTATATGCAGATTATAAAATTGAAACTATAAAAGTAAAGAGAATGATAAATAGTGATGCTAAAAATCGTGTTGGTGAAGAAGTAATAATTACTAATTACTAGATTTTTAAAAAGAAGGAGGGTGGACATATTGGAAAATTTAAATAAGTGCATTAGTAGAACTGTTGATTTCTACTATGATGAAGAACATGTTAAATTATTATATGGAGACTCTTTTAATTTATTAAGAAAGATTAAAGCAAAAAGTATCGATTGTATTTTCGCAGATCCACCCTATTTTTTATCGAATGATGGGATTTCTGTTTCTGGTGGAAAACAAGTCTCAGTCAATAAAGCTGCGTGGGATAGCGGTTTTACTACTGAAGATAAACATAAGTTCAATCGTAAGTGGATTAGAATGTGTAAAAGAGTATTAAGTGACAATGGTACGATTTGGGTATCAGGCTCAATGCATAATATCTATTCAGTAGGGTATGCATTAGAACAAGAGGGATTTAGAATCATGAACAATATTACATGGCAGAAATTAAATCCACCACCTAATTTGGCTTGTAGATGTTTTACACATAGTACAGAAACAGTTCTATGGGCAAAAAAGGATATTAAGAAAGCTAAGTATACATTCAATTATGATTTAATGAAAGAAATTAATAATGGCAAACAAATGAAAGATGTTTGGCAAGGACCTCTTACAAAGAAAAGCGAAAAAGCTGAAGGTAAACATCCAGCGCAAAAACCAGAATATTTATTGGAAAGAATTATCGAATCATCGACAAATTTAGGAGATATCATATTGGACCCATTTAATGGTTCAGGCACCACTGGTGTTGTTTCGAAGAGGTTAGGTAGGCAATATATAGGTATTGATAATGTTAGTGCGTATCTTGAAGTAACAAAGAAGCGCATACAGAAGGAGAAACAGCTATTATGACAACAAGAAACTTTGAACAATGGTTAAGTACATTTACTGATACAGTAGTAACGTGGGGGTATTATACTGATTTTGAAAAGGTATATAATCATGTTAATGAGATTAAGGTCGAACTAAACATTCTTAATTCACTTATTGGGAGTAAGAATATTGAGGACGATTTTAAGCTATTAGTTAGCAAATATCCAGAAACATTAAAATGCATTCCTATACTATTAGCTAAAAGAGATAAAGAAATTATTATTAAATCATTAGATAAAGACTATTATTTCAGATTTGATAAAATGAACTATTCACCGGATGAATATGCTCTATTCATGAAAAATAACGGTCTATTTGATTTGTTACAGAATAGAATAATCAATAACCTTTATGATTATGTAACTGGTGTTGAAGTAGGTCTAGATACGAATGCGAGAAAAAATAGAACGGGTCATACAATGGAAGATTTAGTTGAGTCTTTTATTATTGATGCGGGATTTATTAAAGATATTTCATATTTTAAAGAAATGTATAAGTCATCAATTGAAGAGAAGTGGGGATTGGATTTATCAGAACTATCAAATGATGGAAAGATGGAGAAACGATTTGATTTCGTTATCAAGACAGATAAACAAGTATATGGTATTGAAGTTAATTTTTATAGTGGCGGAGGTTCAAAACTAAATGAAACAGCCAGGTCCTATAAAACGATCGCATTAGAAGCAAGTCGTATCAATGGTTTTTCTTTTGTTTGGTTTACAGATGGTAAGGGGTGGACCTCAGCAAAAAGAAATTTGCAGGAAACATTTGATATGTTAGATAATATTTATAACATTAATGACTTGAAAAACAATATACTTGAAAAAGTGATGAAATAAGTTAGTTATTCAAGATTCAAGGAACCGATTGTAAGCCTTTACACCTTGACACTCATACCCATCAATGCTATACTTTAATTGTAAATAGGGTTGTTATTGGAAACAAGCAAAACCTGTTATTCGACATATTTCATGTGAATAGCGGGTTTTTTTGCAGAAAGAGGCACTATGAAAATAGAAAAAGTTATCAACAATAATATCGTCTTATCGAGAGATAACAATGATAATGAAATTATTCTCATGGGTAGGGGACTTGGTTTTAATGTGAAGAGTAATGAATTGATTGATGCAAGTAAGATACAAAAAACATTTGTGATAAATGAACCATCAAATTCTTTTCTACAAGCTCTTTTACAAATGCCTATTGAATATATAGAACTTGCTGAAGATATTGTTTCATATGCAACAAGCATCTTACAGAAGAAGATTACTGATAATGTCTATGTATCTTTAGTTGATCATATTGAAACATCCATCGAGAGATATCACGAGAACATTAAATTAAAGAATGTTCTTTTATGGGAAGTAAAACAATTCTATAAAGATGAGTTTAAGATTGGTCTTTATGCACTAAAGAGAATTAAAGAACTATATCAAATAGAAATGCTAGAAGATGAAGCAGCTTTTATTGCTATTCACTTTGTTACTTCACAACTAGAAGAATCAATACCTACAGTGTATAAAGTGACTACTTTTATGAATGAAGTGATTCAATTTGTAGAACAGTATTTTAATGTAGTGTTGGATGTTGATTCAAGTTCATATTTCCGTTTTACAACTCATTTAAAATACTTTGCTCAACGGTTGTTCTCACAAATGAAAGTGAAGGACTCAGATGATAAAGAATTACTAAATGTAATTATGAATCGATATCCTGAAGCCTATGCTTGTACACAACAGCTTAAATTGAAAATTCAAGAGAAATATGGTTATCAGTTATCGGATGATGAATGTTTATTTTTAACCATTCATATTACGAAGGTTACAATAGATTGTTATAAGTAAGTGATTAGCTTGCTTTAAACATAGGATAGTTACCCGAAAGGGGCTAAACCACTGATTAAAACTTTTAAAGTAAAGGAGGACAAATTTATGAATTTTAAAAGTTTTGCTAAGAGCATTGTAGAAAATGTCGGTGGTAAAGAGAATATTGTTTTTATTACACATTGTTCTACACGATTACGTTTGGAATTAATGGATGAGAAGAAGATTAATGTTAAAGCAGTCGAAGGTTTGGAAGGGGTTGTAGGGACAACCTATAAATCAAACCAGTTTCAAATTATTATTGGTGCTAATGTTGGTGATGTTTATCAAGAAGTAAATAATCTTATTGGTGAGCTTAAGAATGAGCATCAAAGCACAAAGAATGTCACATGGTATAATAAGATTCTCGATGTGATTACAGGATCAATTACACCTGTAATTCCTCTTATTTGTGGGTCTGGGTTAATTGCAGCTTTCCTTGCTTTATTTGTATCAATGGGATGGTTGGATGCAACAAGCAATACGTATAATATTTTGAATACTTTTGGTAATGTAGGATTATATGCACTTCCTGTTTTCTTAGGCTTTAGTGTTGCGAAGAAAATAGATACAAATCCATATTATGGAGCATTAATGGGAGCATTAATGTTACATCCTAATATTACTGCACTTTCTGCACTAGGCGAAAAGTCAGTTGAATATTTTGGATTACCTATGATTATTGTTAGTTATGGATCAAGTATGGTTCCTATTTTCTTAACAGTCTTTTTCTTAAAATATGTAAATAAGTTTTTAACGAAGATTATTCCAGAAATAATCCGTATCTTTATTCAACCTATGTTTGTCTTACTAATCGTTGGTTCTGTTTCACTGATGGTGTTTGGTCCAATTGGCGTTATTGTCGGTGATTTCTTAGCGAATATCATCTTATCAATCAATGCTCAAGCAGGTTGGTTAGCTGTCGGAATTACTGGTATCTTGCTACCTTGGCTAACAATTACAGGTATGCACTTATCTTTACTACCTGTCGCATTTATTGGTTTAGCAAGTGTCGGATACGATGCTTTGTTATTCCCAGCTGCTTTAGTTCATAATATGGCAGAGGGTGGAGCTGGTTTAGCCGTTGCTCTTAAAACAAAGAATAAAAATTTACGTACATTAGCTTTAAATAATACATTTACTGTTTTACTTGGAATATCAGAACCAATTCTGTACACAATTCATATTCCTTTAAAGAAACCATTATTTGCTGTTTCAATTGGTGGAGCCATTGGTGGTAGTTTCATGGGACTCATGGCAGTTAAAGCAATTGCCCCTGGAGCTTCAGTATTAACTTTTGGTGCCTTTATCGGTGAAACATTTATATGGGCTTGTGTAGGCGCTGTTATATCCTTTGTAGCGGCTTTCATAGCAGCATTCATCATTGGATTTGATGATTCTGTATTTAATGAAGAAAAAGAAGAAATTCAAGCACCGATTGTAACTAAAAAAATAGTCTCAGCTCCTGTTTCAGGAAATATAGTTCCTTTAAATCAATTATCAGATGAAGCTTTTGCTAAACTAGGAAAAGGAATTGCCATTAATCCAGATCAAGGTCGTATCTATTCACCTATTTCTGGTAAGATTAAAATGCTATATCCTACGAATCATTCAGTTGGAATTGAAAGCGCGGATGGTTTAGAAGTACTGCTTCATATTGGTATTGATACAGTGAATCTAAAAGGAGAAGGATTTAAATCCTTTGTTAAATGTGAAGATATGGTCACCAAAGGTGACTTATTGATAGAATTTGATAGGATAGCACTTATTGATAAAGGCTATGATTTAAGTACTGTCGTAGTCGTTACTAATGCAGATAAGTTCTTAGATATTATTGAAACAAATCAAGAAAATGTAAAGGTAGGTGAGGATCTATTAACAATCCTATAAAGAAAACAATGATGGGAGTTGCTCTATCTGCTTCTCAATGTGAAGGGGCCTATAATCAAGATGGTAAAGGACTTTCTATCATTGATACGATGAAAATTAAAAGTAGAGATTTTAATAACATACCCCCAAGATGTAAAGAGGGTGAATATTATCCAACGCATCAAGCCGTAAAATTCTATGAACATTACTTAGAAGATATCGGTTTAATGAAGGAATTGGGAGTCGATTGTTTCCGCACTTCAATTGCTTGGTCTAGAATCTATCCAAACGGCAACGATTTAACGCCCAATGAAGCTGGTCTTGAATTTTATGACAGCATGATTGATGCTTTAGTAGAAGCCAATATTCAACCAATTATTACTCTATCCCATTTAGAAATACCTTATGGTCTCATCGATGCTTATGGTGGTTGGGATAATAAAGAAGTCATTGATTGTTTTATGCGATTTAGTAAAACAATTATCGACCGATATCATGAGAAAGTTCGTTATTGGATTACATTCAATGAAATTAATATGGTTATGCATTTTCCTGCACATTTAGGAGTGCAAATAAAAGAAAATGAAAACCCTAAAACAACACAGTTTCAAGCGATGCACAACATGATCGTTGCGAACGCGCAGGTTGTGAAGTACGCGAAAGAACATTATCCGAGTCTTTATATCGGTTCAATGAATGCTCATACTCCAATCTATCCATACACCTGCAAGCCAGACGATGTCTATTCTGCTTATCAGATTGAACGTGAAGTATACATGATTTCAGATATTCTAGTGCGTGGTGCTTATCCGGGTTATGCTAAGGCTTATATGAGAGAGCATGATATAAGAATCAATATTACTGAAGAAGAAATTGATTTAATCAAAAATAACACCATTGCTTTCTTAGCAACTTCGTATTATTGCTCAAATGCAACAAGTACGAAAGAAGAAAAAGAGTACTCAAGTGGAAATCTTTTTGGTGGTGTTAAAAATCCATATCTTAAACAAAATGATTGGGGTTGGCAAATTGACCCATTAGGATTGCGTCTTACATTAAATCAATTATATGATCGTTATCAATTACCACTTATGGTTGTTGAAAATGGAATTGGTATGATTGATGAAGTTATTGATGGTGAAATCCATGATGATGCTCGAATTCAATATCTAAAAGACCATGTTAAAGAAGTTGAAAAAGCGATAGATGATGGTGTTGAGTTGTGGGCTTATACCATCTGGAGTTTTATTGATATTGTTTCCGCTTCATCAGGACAAATGTCTAAACGATATGGCCTTGTCTATGTTGATGTAGATGATCACGGAGTAGGAACATTTAATCGAATAAAGAAAAAAAGTTACTACTGGTATCAAAACTATTTAAAAGAATATCACAATTAAATGGATTAATTCACTGCTTTCTTTCTTATAAGAAGATAGCTGAAATTAATTATACTGTTAAGACCTCAAGTCGTGAACTTGAGGTCTATTTCTAGTGTGCCACGCATGGCATATATCTAGGTGGTGAAAGTCCACTGTGGGAGTTTGTAGTTGCCAACCACTAGCTAAAGGCAAGGGTCTAGCCGTGAGGAAGATACCGGAGGAAGCCCTAGGCAAAGTTCCGACCCAAGGAACACGAACATTTTGAGGCAGTGAGTCTGGACGAGGTTGCTAGACAAATCGAAGTCCTAAAACTACACAGAAGGCGAAACTGTAGAGAATGTGGGTACATGGAATGAAAGAGATATGTCTTACCGTGGGAGGTCTTGTGGACATAGGAAAATGTAGTTAGAACTATGGTCGAAAACGGTTTATCACAAGAAGTCAGCCGAGGTCATAGTAGTTATGGTAACTAAAACTGTAATGAAGGACTGAACAGTATGAGGTGGATGAGATGAAAGGGAGTGATGATGAATGAAACACAGCCAACTTCAATTTGAAGACTTAGTGATGGAGGATAGCACGGAATGTAAAGGTAAGTCACAAGAGAACAGTTCATCGTTGAAATCTTCTTCAAACAACACCAACCGGTTTGTAGTAAAAGAGCAGATGTTGGAGAAAATTCTAGACAAGAACAATTTTCAAATTGCAATGAATAAGGTAATCAAAAACAAAGGAGCGCAAGGAGTAGATGGAATGCATGTCGATGAACTTCGAGACTTTCTAAATACAAATTGGGACCAGCTAAAGCAAATGCTCATGGATGGTAAATATCGTCCAAGTCCTGTTCGAAGAGTAGAAATACCCAAGGACAATGGAAGTAAAAGAAAACTAGGAATACCAACGGCAGTAGATAGAGTGATACAACAAGCAATAGCACAAGTATTAACACCAATCTATGAACCATTGTTTTCAGAGAATAGCTATGGCTTTCGTCCAAAAAGAAGTGCCCATGATGCCATAAATAAGTGTAGGGAACATTTAGATGAAAACTATAAATATGTGGTGGATATGGACTTAGAAAAGTATTTTGAGACAGTGAACCATGATATTTTAATCACGCTGTTATCAAATACAATTCAAGACGGAAGAGTTATCTCACTAATACATCGTTACTTGAATGCGGGAGTTATGATAAAAGACAAAAAGGAAGAGACAACCATTGGCGTTCCAGCTGGTGGAAATCTTAGTCCAATATTGTCGAATATTATGCTTAATGAACTTGATAGAGAATTAGAGAAAAGAGGTCATCGCTACGTCCGCTTTGCAGATGATGTGATGATATTTTGTCGAACATCAAAGGGAGCAGAAAGAGTAAAGAAATCTATAACAAACTTTATTGAAGGAAAATTGAAATTAAAAGTTAATAAAGAGAAAACGGTCGTGGCATATGCGACGAAAGTTAAATTTCTAGGCTTTGGATTTTACTTCAGTAAAGGAGCTAAGGTAAGGATACATCCAAAATCGGTAAAGAAGATGAAGAACCAAATCCGATATTTACTAAATAAGTCAAGAGGAAATGTCTCAAATGAGGAATGTCCAATAAGACTTAGAAGATATATTAAGGGATGGGTAAATTATTTTAAGATAGCAGAGATGAGGGGAATAATAAAGCAAATAGATGAATGGATGCGAAGTAAGATAAGGTGTCGCATATGGAAACAATGGAAGAAAATAAAGACAAGGTATGAAAACCTTGTCAAGTTGGGTATGAGTGATAGTGAAGCATATCGAAATGCGAATACAAGAAAAGGATATTGGCGATTAGCCCATAGTCCTGTTTTAAGTAAGACATTAAAGAATGATTATATTAGAACTCAGAACTATATATTCTTTACAGATTACTACAAACAAGTAAAGTGCTGAACCGCCGTATACGGAACCGTACGTACTGGTGGTGTGAGAGGGACGAAATAACTTTATTGATTATTAGTCTCTACTCGATACATATTCGTTTTAATGATAGTTATAATCGCGCTTCCTTATTTTTTATATATTCCAATCAGTTGTTTCACATAAATTCACTTCACTAATTAAAATGCATAGTATTTACATTATTTGGAAAGAAATTAATTTGCATTATTATGATATTATTATTTCTGATTATAATAGTTATATTATTTATTAAATAAAATTTATGCTTTGTCTGTTAACGATGTATAAAAAAATCCAAGGAAACCGATTAAATAAGAAATTTGACTTATCCCAAACTGCTTTTGTCTTGTGGTATAATCCTGTCTTTGACAGCTAGAGAATGAAAAAAAGGCTTGAAATCCCTTGTTTATCGGGGAATCAGCCGTTTTCTCTTTGCATCGATATATAGTAATATTTATCTTTCTTTTGTTTGTTTAATAATACTTCGCATTGTTGACTTCTTAATGATTTGGGTATCTGTTTGAAATTTGAATATTTCATGCAGCTTATCTGTGATATCTGTTCTTTTATATGTTGGGATATATCCATATCCTTCAACTGCGCATAGATTCATATTTCTCAGTGTTCCTAATGTTTGTTCAATGGTGTATTTGTATTCTAGCTTTGTTTCCAGTAAACGATAAATAAGTAATGACAAGAAACAAACTAAGAAATGCGCTTTTATTCTATCTTCTCTTTGTAAGTAGATAGGTCTTGTGTCAAAATCTGTTTTCATAATTCTGAAGCATTCTTCTATTTGCCATCTTCGCTTATTGATTGCAATGATTTCGCTAATGTCACAATCCAAATTTGTTGTTACTGCATAGAACCCATCGTACATTTCTTCCTTATCGATAATTTCTTGGTTTAATGATTTATATTCGTGTTCAGCGACTTCTCCATGTTCAGTTGTTTGAACTGTAGTGATGAATCTAGCTGGAACATTTGGATTCCTATGAGTCTTCTTCAGTTTTCCTTTTTGTTCTACCATCTTTATTGCTCTCTCTATTTGACCACTACGTATCTTGCTTTGATAATTTCTATATTTAGGCGAATAAGTAACGATAAGCATTTCATTATTGATTTTAGAATCAAGGGGTATTTCTTTATAATAAACTGATTCGAAAACTTCAGAATTACTTTCATCTAAGTCATTAAGATTGATGAATTTTTTACTTCCTATTTTTCTGAATTGAGAAGGATTAAGTGCAATCTCTCGATCATCTTTTTTAAGCTTTTTAAGTGATTGAGTAATGACAAAGGAACGATTCCCAATACTATTGAAAAGTTTATTATCTTTAGATCCTAAGCCACTATCTGAACAGTAGACAAATTCAGAACAATCAAAGTCACGCATTACTTTCTGTTCAAGTGGTTTTAATGTCTTTTGTTCATTTTGGTTGCCTGGATAAAGGTCAAAAGCTAATGGTAAGCCATCGGCATCCATAAATAGACCCATACCAATAATAGGACTTGAGTGATTCTCTTTGCTTTTACCGAACATCTTAGAACCATCTTCTTGTTCAATTTCAAAGTAATAGTTTGTGCAATCGTAATAGAGAACTTTTGTATTTCGCTTTTGTATGAAATTACTGTTTCGATATACTTCAGATTGGATATAGTCAGATTCCTTAGCTAAGACAGATAAAGCGCGATAGACATCATGTAATTGATATTTAGGTGGTTCAAGTAAAGTCTGAGCAAAAGAATAAGAACTTCTCTTACTAGAGGGTTTAAGGATACGAGCATAGATTAAATCCGAGAGAATAGAATCTAAATTAAAATCAAATTCATTGCGATTTTTAATATTACGAATGATATTATCGAAACGGAGATCATTGTAGAGAGACTGAAGGAATAGATAACCACAGTTAAAAGAACGTTGAATATCTTTTTCAATCACTTGATTAGGTAATAATCGAAGAGAGATAGCTTCATTTTCTTTATTATATAGTTCAGTGGCAATTCGAGTTTGTTCTTTAGCCCAAGCTAAAACACCATCACGATCAGTGCCTAGTTTTTCTGATAACTCTTTTAAAGTACCAAGACGAGCATGAGTTTTTGAAGTGCTTTTGCCGTCCTTGTTAACATAGGAATGGCAAATATAATAGGATTCAGAGTTTTTTGACTTAGTTATAGTTAATTTCATAGATATCACCTACAACTATTATACCATACATTGCCAAATATTGCTATACATAAATACACGAAATTTAACGGAATTTGCATTAAAAAAGACTTTAAACAAAGCCTTTACACGATTGGGTCTGATTTTTGCCTGTCAAAGACCCGAAATGTATATAATTATACATTTGTAACTGATGTTCATGCAAATTACATGGAATATAAGTAATATTTAGTATTTAATTGAAAAATCGGAAAAAATATTAATATATGATGTTTAAAATACTTTCGGTCTGTGTTACGATTATATAAACAGTCTAGCCTTATGAAACGGCTTACAGAGTGGGGGGGGGGAGGAGAATATTTAAAAATTTAATTACGCATATGAATGAATAGATTTATAAATATCTACTATTTAATAATATTGGTACTGTTTACTAATGCTGATAAAGCATAAAAAAAAGTTGGTTTCACAACTTTTAGTTCATCATCTAAATGATGGCTACTCACATAGCGCTTAAGCTAAAGCTTTATTTTAACTCGTTATGTTATTTAGAATAGTAGCAAAGCTACATCTATAATATAACTCATTCAATGAAAGGAGTCAATATAAAATGACGAAATCAAATACTATTTACAACATAAGTATAGATATAGGAACAGGAAGTACGGGATGGTCAGTTACTGATGAGAATTATTCTTTATTAAAATACAAGGGAAATAACATGTGGGGAGTAAGATTATTCGAAGAAGGACAAACTGCAGCTAAACGAAGAATAGCTAGATCGACTCGCAGAAGAATTGATAGAAGGAAAGAGCGTATTGTTCTTTTAAAGGAACTTTTAGCACCGATGATTTTAAAAGAAGACTCAAACTTTTTCATGCGATTAGAGAAAGGGTATCAAACAAGAAGTGATAAAGGATATGATTATAATATCTTTAATGAAAAAAGTTTTAATGATATAACTTATTATAAAGAATTTAAAACAATTTATCATCTTAGAAATTATCTTTGCAATAATAAAGAGAAAGTTGATCCAAGATTAATTTACTTAGCCTTGCATCATATT
>F144_Wood_Sandpiper__coassemble_25_pt1 | contig 40450 bp, 47 predicted proteins | sample F144_Wood_Sandpiper__metabat2_low_PE_003 | metagenome-assembled genome bin F144_Wood_Sandpiper
TGATTATATAAATCACTTTAATACATTAACAGATTTAGTAGCAGAGAATCATATAGAAGAATCATTAAATATACTTTCAGGATTAAATAATCAAGCTAGTTCTCTTACTAAAAATATTTGGTGTTCAAATTATGTGTTAGACAGTATTATAAATAACCAAATCAATAATAATCCAAATATTACTTTTGATATTAATATTACTACAAATTTATCATTGCTCGAAGAATTAGATACTTCTATCTTATTCGCAAATTTATTAGAAAATGCAACTACGGCTGCGAATGAATCAGTTAACAAAATTGTTAATGTCCAGATTGCGGAGAATGAATTTTTTTATATAATAGAATTAGTAAATTCGATATTATCTAATAATATAGATCTAAGTACAACACTAAAAAAAGATAATAAAAATCATGGATATGGTTTAGTAAATATTGAAAATATTATTTCGAAATATAGTGGAAACGGATCAATTTCTATCTCTAATCTATTTTTTACTTATCGTATTTTGTTGCCAAAAGAGGAAGTATAGTATGTATAATATTGCACTAAAGCTTGCAGTTATTCTGAATCATGCTTTAGATAATAAATATCCATTGAATAAACTTCGTTATGGAATTGAACTCATAATCACTCAATCTATTTTATTGATTTCAATGACTATTTTTTCAGTTCTTTCTGGCACTCTAGTTGAATTGTTTTGCTTTTTGATTCCGCTTGTACTAATAAGAACGTTCAGTGGTGGATTCCATTCAAAGACCTTTTCAGAGTGCTTTATAATAACAAATAGTGTTTGTTTTACCTCAATATATTTAAGTGAAACTATAGATAACAATTTATTTTATACCTTAATTAGTATATCATCTTATATCATTATCTGTTTGTGTTCACCAATAACAAGCAAAAAAATGAGTATCGAAAAAATCAAATTCAACAAATTATACGCTATTCTTTTTTCGAGTTTCTTTACTCTCTTCGTTTTATTTAATAATGTACTTAAGTTGAAACTTATCAATATATTTAGTTATGTATTATTTGCGGTGGCGATTTCATTATTAGTTTCATTAAGGTCTGAAATAAAATAATCATTATAATTTCAGTAATAAGTCAAAGTTTTTGCTAATCATACTATTCTTCTTTGAAAAGTATTAAAAAAGTATCCACGTCGGATACTTTATTTACCATTAGTTAACCTGATTACATTACACTCAGGTGGAGCAAACAATCGAATATCAAAATCAGTTGTTCCAAGTCCATTACTTACTATTAACTTCGTATTATTTATCTTATATACTCCCTTATTATAACGTGTAGCTCCTTCTTTTTTGAATATTGAGCCAATAAACGGAATGGATATTTGACCTCCATGTGAATGACCAGCTAAAATCAAGTCTGGGTTACTAAGTGATAATAAATCGGTCGTAATATCGGGAGCATGAGTTAAGACAATTGTAAAATTATTAGGATCAAGATTAGTCATTGCCTTATTGATATCAGGATTACCGCCAATCTTAGAGTCAATGCCAACCAGATTCATTGAAGAACCGCCATCCTTACGAATAAGGGTATTGCTGTTATCTAATAACTCAAAGTCACCAAAATAAAAAACATTATATAACATATCTTTCAATGTCTTATTTTCATGATCAGTTTCACCTAAAACAGCAAATTTACCATAAGGAGCTTCAAGACTTTTTAAAAGACCTATTATATCATTTCTGGTTTCTTCATTAGGCATATTTACTGAGGGATTATCAAACAAATCACCTGCAAATAAGATAATATCGGGATTTGCTTTGTTGATAGTTGTAATCATAGAAGAGAAACGTTCATAATCCATGTAGGTTCCATAGTGTAAATCACTAATTAAGGCAATTTTCATGTTATTACAGTCATCAGGAATTTCTGATGATTGAATGGTTTGATAAACAACATTAACGCGTTTAACCGAAACAAAGGTTCCATAAAATATCATTCCTGCTATCACTAAAGAAAGGCAGACAACAACTGCTAGTATTTTAATCAACTTTTTCAAACTTCATCATTCCTCACTTTCCACTATTTTATCATAACTAGAACATAAATAAAAGTTTAATCCGTTGTGTAATTATGTTATGATGAATGTTAATGGAGGTGCTTTATGATTGCAAATGAAAGAAGAAGATCCATCATTGAATATTTAAGCGTAAGTGAAGTGCCATTAAGTGCTACATCATTAGCTAATCAATATACAGTGAGTCGCCAAGTAATTGTTGGAGATATAGCGTTACTTAGGGCAGAGGGATATGATATACTGGCTACACCCCGTGGTTATGTAATGCACATAAGTGAAAAAGGTAAGTACATTCGACAAATTGCTTGTGTACATACAAGAAATGAACTTGAAGATGAATTAGTAAGTATTGTTGATTTAGGTGGTAAAATTCTTGATGTTGTTATTGAACATCCACTTTATGGTCAATTAATTGGTCAATTACAAATTAGTTCTCGTTATGATGCAACTCAATTTAGTAAGAAGGTTGAAATTGATAATACACAGTTATTGAGTAATCTTACAAAGGGTGTTCATTTACATACCATTGAGTGTGAGGATGAGCAAAGTTACTTGAGAATTTTAGAAGTTTTAAAACAGAAGAATTATCTTTATATTGACACGATTGAGTAATATGATTATAATTTAAGTCATGTCAAGTGTCTTGACACATATAAAGGGGATTGTTTATGGACTTCTGTAGAAAATATATTGATCGTTATTTAGTAAAGGCAATGTCTTCAATGGCTCTTGGGTTATTTAGTTCATTGATTATTGGCTTAATTCTTTCGCAATGTTCTAAAATTGGTTTTTTATCATTCTTAGAACCCTTTGCTGCTGTTGCGAATGCAAGTTCACCCGTTATTGGTTCTGCCATAGGTGTAGCCATTGCATATGGGCTTGGTGTTAAACCGCTTGTTATGTTCTCAATGTGTATAGCTGGAGCCTTTGGTTATACAGCAGGTGGACCTGTAGGTGCCTATGTGGCTGGAATTGTTGGGTGTGAAATAGGGAATTTAGTTGCTGGGAAAACTAAAGTCGATATTATTGTGACACCCATTGTGAGTATAGTGGCTGGTTGTTTAGCTGGGCAATTAATTGGTCCTGTAGTATCCACCATGATGAGTTCATTAGGTGGAGTCATTAATCAAGCTACTTACTTGTCTCCTATTCCTATGGGAATTTTAATTGCTGTCATTGTAGGTATGGTATTAACTGCACCTATTTCATCAGCAGCACTGTGTATCATGTTAGATTTAAGTGGTTTAGCCGCAGGAGCTGCTACGGTAGGCTGTTGTGCTCAGATGATTGGTTTTGCTGTTATGAGTTATAAAGAGAATGGTTTTGGTGGTGTTATCTCCGTAGGAATTGGTACGAGTATGTTGCAATTCGCTAATATTGTGAAACACCCGCAAATATGGATAGCACCCACATTATGTTCAGCTATATTGGGTCCTATCTCAACGACTTTCTTTAAGATGAGTAATAATGCGATAGGAGCTGGAATGGGAACGAGCGGTTTGGTTGGACAATTTTCTACCTTTGCGACAATGATAGATACAGCTTCACTGACGCTATGGATTCAAGTATTACTCATGCATTTTATCTTACCAGCACTTATAACTTATGGTATACATTGGTTAACCATTCATTTTAAATTAGTTAAGCCAGAATATTTAAAATTAGACAAAATAGGATAGTAAAAGGATCGAATTTCCATTCGACCCTTCTTTTTATTTTGTAGCTTGAGCAGGTTTTTCCATTCTTGCTGCACGCATCTGTGCCATTTGAGCCATGGCTTCCTTTGAATTAAGAATAACCGGAATCACGATTGGATTACGATGTGTCTTGTTGTAAAGGAACGGTTCAAGTGAACCACGAATACAATTCTTGATATCTCCAAATGTTGTCTTTTGTTGCATCTTTTCTTTCAATGCCATATAGACCACATTTTCAGCTTCTTTTAATAAGGTTTGTGAATCTTTGATAAAGACAAAACCTCTAGAAACAATAACTGGACGACACAAGATTTTATTCACTCTTGAATCAATGCATACGATGACTGAGCATAAACCGTTATCTGCTAAAATCTTACGATCTTTTAAGACCGCTGTCGATACACCAGAAATATCATTTCCATCAACATAGATATCATCAGCTGGAATACGAATACTCGATTCAAAGACTTCTTCATTACGAAGAATTAAGACATCACCATTAGCACAAGTGAAAATCTTTTCTCTAGGAATTCCTGTTTCAATTGCTGTTTGCATATGTTGCTTCAACATTTTATATTCACCATGAACTGGCATAAAATAATGAGGCTTCATTAATTGTAGCATTAACTTTTGTTCTTCTTGAGAAGCATGTCCAGTTGTATGTAAGTTATTCAAGATGGAGTTAGTTAAGACATTAGCCCCCGCTCTGAATAGTTTATTAACAACTTGGTTAACACTTGCTGAGTTACCAGGAATTGGGTTTGATGAGAAGACAACGGTATCACTAGGAATCAATTTAATATAACGATGTGTTCCTTGAGCAATACGACTTAACGCAGCTAAAGGTTCACCTTGACTTCCAGTACATACAATGCATACTTTCTCAGCAGGAGTATGATTCAATTGTTCAGGAGCTAGAAAGCTACTTTCACTAATTTGAATATTACCTAGTTTACGCCCGATGGTAACAACGTTTTCCATTGAACGTCCAAAGATACAAACTTTCCTTCCACAAGCAACAGCGGCTTCTAATATCTGTTGTACACGATGTACATTACTAGCAAACGTTGCGACGATTAAACGTCCTTGTGTTTTTCTCGTGATTTCTAAGATGGCTTCTGATACTTTACGCTCAGAGATTGAGAAGTCCTCAACACCTGAGTTGGTCGAGTCACTCATTAATAAAGTGACATTACTTGCACCTAAATAAGCCATTTTTTGATAATCGGCATTCGTTCCTACAGGTGTTAAGTCAAACTTAAAATCTCCAGTTGTGACAACACGACCATTAGGGGTATTAATAATAACTCCTAATGAATCAGGAATCGAGTGGGTTGTATTAAAGAAACCACAACGGAAGTGTTTAGTTGCTACCGATGAATCTTCATTAATTTCCACGATTTTCACATTGCGTAGCATTCTTTTTTCTTCAAGTTTACGATTAATCATCGCAACTGCGAAACGGCTAGCATAAATGCATTCTATTTCTACTGATTTAAGTAGAAAAGGAATACCACCAATATGATCCTCATGACCATGAGTAATAATTAATATTTTTCTTTTTGTTTTATTACGTACTAAATAATTGTAATCAGGGATTACATAATCAACACCGAGTAAATTTTCTTCGGGAAAGCGTACACCTGAATCGATTATGATGATTTCTTCTTCATGTTCGATACAGTACATATTTTTACCAACTTCACCTAATCCACCTAAAGCATATACTAAAGTATCGGTTTTTTTAGGAACAAGTCTATTATAGGTTGTTTGTCGATTTCCTTGTCTCGGTGTCGGGTTCTTTTTAATTTCCATTTTTATTCTCCTTTATAGTTAAATTGCATAGGACACCTTTTGCTTTTGTTATTATAGCATATTATCTCTTCATTTAAACATTAAATGCACTCAACAGTTTATTTTACATAAAAAAAGGTATGTAAAACGCTTACAAAATTAAAAGGCAAGAAAAAAACGCAAGAAGCGTTCTTATTCAATAACAATAGCTCCAGGAATTTCTTCCCAAGGGTTTGCTTGGTTAATTCGATCATAAAAGAGTACGCCATCGAAATGATCAATTTCATGTTGAAGAACAACGGCTAAATAATCATCAGCACGGAACTCTATCTCACAATCATTAATACAATCATAAGCCTTCACTTTAATTCTAGCATGACGTACAACATAACCTTCATGAATATTCTCCACTGAAAGGCAACCTTCACCACCTTTTAAGTATGTTTTTTGTACTGAATGAGAAACAATTCGAGGATTAGCTAGACAATATATTTCATCTTCATCATCTTCATAAGCAATAACAATGGCTATTATTCGTTTCATAATTCCTACTTGTGCTGCGGCAATACCTACAGCGGGTCGTAATCCTTCTTTTTCAGCAATCTCACTATCTTGAGAACGTGTAACATAATCAGCAAGGGCAAGTGCTAGTTCTTTGTCTTCCTTGCTTAGAGGCAAAGACACATTTTCACTTTTTTTTCTTATTTGCTCGTTTGTATCTTTTATGATATCACTGGCTGTTAATCTCATACTATCCCTTCTTTCATCTATATTATTCTACATGATATTTAGTAAGTTGCAAAGGATTTTAATTCTGTTCTTTAAAAAAAGATAAAAATTGTGTAAAATAGAGATAGGAGGCGATAAGAAATGAATCTATTAAGAATGAGAATTACGTTTAAAATGCCTAAAAAATATGATTTGTTTATTCATATTGCTGTCATCGCCTTAATGGTTTTTGGCTCACTGATGATTACATCAACAAGTGTTGGTGAAACATTTATATCTAAGAATGTAGTAATGAAGACTTTTATCAAGCAATTAATATTTATGATTGCTGGTTATTTGGGAATGGTCTTCTTAGCCAATAATTTTACGATGTCACGAGCAAAGTGGTGGTCACAACCTGTAGGTTATTTAATTGTAGCCATGTTGGTTGTCTGTTTGTTGTTTGAGGAAACGGGAGGAGCTCGCTCTTGGATCCATATTCCCATACCTTTTCTAGGGGACATGACCCTTCAACCTTCAGAGTTCTTTAAAACCTTTATGGTTATTCTTATGGCTGTAACCGTAGAATCAACACGACGTAAAAACTATGATTGGTGGTCCATTATTAAATTACCATTTATCTTCTTTCTTGTTGGTGCTGGATTAGTCTTTTATCAAAATGATGCAGGATCAGTGATTGTTCTTGCGATAATATGTAGTATTTGTTTTATGATACCTTCACATCCAAATCTAAAAGGAGTTCAGCGAGTTGTTGGTAGCTTAATTGCAGTTGCTGGAATAGGTGTTGTGTTTATTCTTACCCCAATGGGTGTTTCAACCATGGAAAAATCTTCTTTCCTTCAATCTCATCAATTAAGTCGTATTACTATTGCTGCTGATCCTTTTGTGGATCCTTATGGTGATGGGTTTCAGTTAATTAATTCACTCTATGCTTTCTCAACAGGTGGCTGGAATGGACTAGGATTAGGTCAATCAATCCAAAAAATGGCTTACTTACCTGAAGCAAAGACAGATTATATACTACCTATAACGGTTGAAGAATTAGGTATTTCTGGTTTTGTGTTTATTTTAGTTTTCTATTCAATCATTATCTATCGCTTATTCTATTATTCACTAAAAACTAAGAGTGAGGGTTATCGAATCCTCTTTATAGGAACTGCGCTTTATTTATTTGTCCACTTTGTCTTTAATGTTGGTGGTGTTAGTGGATTGTTACCCTTGATGGGAATCCCATTATTATTTATCTCTTCAGGAGCCTCATCACTACTCTCTATTTGTTGTGCATTAGGTGTCTGCCAGGCAACAATTTCGAAAATGAATGCTGAATAAAAGAACCTTTTATGGTTCTTTTATAAAGGAAGAAGAGAATCAAAGATAAGCTTAACTTATCCTTGGATTACTAGTTTATGCAAGAGGAGGGAGACTTTATGCGCGTTGTCGCAGGAACATTACGCTCAAGAAAGATTGAAGCTGTCGAGGGGCTAGAAACGCGTCCGACATCTGATAAAATCAAAGAAGCTATCTTCTCAAGAATCGGTCCTTATTTTCAAGGTGGTTTGATGTTGGATGGATATAGTGGGAGTGGGAACATGGCGATTGAAGCTATTTCAAGAGGAATAGAAAAAACCATAGTTTGTGAAGTTAATTCTTTGGCGGTTAAGACAATTAAGAAAAATTGCCAAACGTTGAAAATAAGCGAACAAGTTGAGATAAAACAAAGGGATGTTGAACGTTATTTGTCTGAAACTGAGTTGGTGTTTGATTTAATTTATTTAGACCCACCTTATTTAGAACAAAAGAACGAAGAATTAATGAAGATAATTAATCAACGTTCTTTATTAAATCAAGATGGGCATTTAGTCATTGAAAGTAGGAAGCAAGATGAATTTGCTGATCAAGTAGGTCAATTAATTAAAGTTAAAGAAGCCGTTTATGGCATTACTAAGATAACTTATTATCTTAAGGAAGAGAAATGATATGAGAACTGCAATATATCCTGGATCCTTTGATCCAATTACAAGAGGACATTTAGATATTATTGAAAGAACAGCTAAACTTTATGATAAAGTTTATGTCTTGATGATGGAAAACGGTGAAAAACAATATATGTTTAATGTTGAGGAACGGTGTGAAATGATTCGTGAGTCAATCCTCCACTTAAATAATGTTCGTGTTGTGGTTGGAAAAGGATTAACGATTCATATGGCAGAGCAATTAAAAGCTGACGCTTTAATTCGTGGTATTCGAGCTACGAGTGATTACGAGTATGAAGTACAAATAGCAACAGCCAATATGATGTTGAATCATAAGATTGAAACAGTTTTCTTGTTAAGTAAACCAGAATATTCCTTTGTTTCATCTTCAACGGTTAAGGAAATTGGTAGATTCAATGGAGAGTTAACGCAATTTGTTACTGATTTTGTGAAAGATAAGTTAGTTGAAAGGTTTAAATAATGAAGATAAAAGCCCTTTTGTTTGATGCTGATCAAACATTATTTAATTTTAAAAAAGCAGAGGAAGTAGCTTTTCATAAGACTATGCAAGAAGCTTCATTATTGGATAGTGATGAATTATATCAACGTTACTCACAAATTAATGATGCTATGTGGAAAAAACTTGAACGAAATGAAATAGGGAAAACAGAGTTAAGAGTTGAAAGATTTAGACTTTACTTTGAAGAAACGAAACAGATTGCTAATCAACAGCACATCAGTACTATTTTTACTGATCATTTATCTCTTCAAGGGATATTATTTGAAGATGCTATACCGTTAGTGAGTCGCTGTGCTTTGAAAGTGAATTGTTATATCGCTAGCAATGGTATTGGTTATGTTCAAAGAACTCGTTTTGCGGCTTCTAATTTACAACCGTATATTAAGGATTTGTTTATCTCTGAAGAATTAAAGGCTGAGAAACCGAGTGTTGATTTCTTCAAACCTATTTTTGAAAAGCTTAATGTCGAACCGCATGAAGTAGCCATTGTGGGTGATTCACTCACTGCTGATATTCAAGGTGGATTTAATGCAGGGTGTATAACGGTGTGGTTTAATCCTGAACAAGTAGAGAATCATACCAAGATTAAACCCGATTATGAAATTACACAATTACAAGAGGTCTATGACCTGTTCTTCTAAAGGAGGCAATTATGATTAAATTCGGTATCGTTTCGATTTCATCCATTGTCCCTCGCTTTATTGAGGGTGTACGGCATTCACAATATGGTGAAGTCGTTGCGGTTGCTTCAAGAAGTCTATCAAACGCACAGGACTTCGCTAAGGCTTTTAAAATAGCAAAGGCTTATGGAAACTATGAAGAATTATTGGCTGATGACACAATTGATGCTATTTATGTCGCAGGTGCTAACTTTACACATTATGAGTCTTGTCGTTTAGCGATAAAGGCAGGAAAGCATGTATTGTGTGAGAAACCGATGGTTTTAAAATCAGTGGAAGCAAAGGAATTATTTCAGCTAGCTAAAGAAAATCATGTACTATTAATGGAAGCAAGCAAAACGGTATTCCTGCCTTATCTTCAAAAAGTGAAGGAGCTTATTAAAAGTAATCAATTAGGCAAGATTCATTATGTTGAAATGTGCAGTTCATTCCCTATGCCTCAAGATCCAAATCATTGGATGCTTGGTGAAGCTGGAGGATGTTTATATGGTTCAGCCATCTATACAATACAGGTGATGTCCTATTTATTTGATGCGCAAATTACGGAGAGTCACGCTCAGTTCATATTCAATGAGCGAGGTTGTGATGTCCAATGTAGTTTAGCTCTACAGTTAGGAGATATTCAAGTCAATAGCGTCATTAGTATGATAGCCAAAAACCTGAATAGAGCTATTATTTACGGTGAGAAGGGAAGAATTGAAATAAAGAATTATTGGAAGGCACGCTCCTTTACTATAATTAACGAAGAAGAGTTGAAATATGATTTTCCATGTAATAGTGAATTTACTTATGAAATTGATCATTTTATTGATTGCGTAAAAAAAGGACTTACTGAAAGTCCAATTGTTAGTGAATATCTAAGTGTAATGACATGTGAAATTATCGAGAAACTAAAAGGTTGACTTCAACCTTTTTTGTATTTTAAAAGTGAGCTATGAAACTCACTTTCTTGAAATAGTTTATTATAAATTTGATTGAAACATATTTTCTAAATACTTGATACCTGTTTTAGTTTTAAATAAACGTTCTTTAACATCTTGAATTTTTTCATGAGAATAAGAATCTTCAAAGATATTAACTAGCATGTCAGCTTCAACAAGGATTTGGAAGTCAATACCTATAATACGATTATAAGTATGATGATGTCCAATTAAGTAGCATACTCGTTCAATGATTTCTTCACTGTACTTGTAAGGCTTTAAAATCTTTTTAGCGACTGTTGGTCCTTCAATTTCTTGGAACGTTCCAGTAGGATTATTGTATTTATTTATACTTTCACGTTTCCCAATATCATGAAGAAGAGCTGCGATTTCTAGGATACTTAATGTTTGTTCATCAAGTCCTTCTAATTCTCCAATTGCTTTAGCGAAAGAGTGAACTTTCATCGCATGGTTAATTCTTCTTGGTGTTTCTCTTTCATAAAATATTACTTCATCAATGATACATCCAATTTGTTGCTTCATAGCTGTACCTCCCATTGGATTATTCCTAAGGTAATTATAACATTTTTTTATATTTTTTGATAGTTTAGGTTATTTTACAAATTAAATGAGTGATTAATTTGGTATAATAAGAACATTGGAGGAATCTATATGAAATATTTTGTAATATCTGATATTCATGGAAGTGCTTCTGCTCTTGAAATGGTGCTTGAGTATTACCGAAAAGAACAAGCCGATGGATTAATCATTCTAGGCGATATCTTGTATCATGGGCCACGCAATCCATTACCCATAGGGCATAATCCACAAGCTGTAGTGAATATGTTGAATGAGATGAGTCAAGATATCATTGCAGTTAGAGGGAACTGTGAGGCTGAAGTTGACCAAATGGTTCTTAATTTTCCTGTGATGGCTGATTATAATATTATACCTAATCAAAAGAATAAATGGTTCTTTACACATGGACATATTTATAATGAAGATAAACTTCCGCCTTTAAACAAAGGTGATATCTTCTTTTATGGTCATACCCATATTGCTTGTATTAAGGAAACAAGCGGGATAATGATCATTAATCCTGGTTCAATCTCGCTACCTAAGAATAACACTCAAGCAAGTTTTGGTGTTCTTGAAAATAATCACTTTAGACTTGTTTCTCTGAATTATGAAACTTTAGAAAAGATTGATTTTTAACCTATTATTTTTATTGAAACGTGCTATAATTATTGAGGAAATGAGGTGAAACAGATGCATTATTTAGTAGGTCAAGTAATTGAAGGAATCATTACTGGAATCCAACCGTATGGTGCTTTTGTTTATTTGGATTCCGATCATAAGGGACTTATCCACATTTCAGAGATTTCTAAAGGATATGTAAAAGATGTAGCTAAATTTTTAAGCGTTGGAGAGCGAGTTAAAGTAAAAGTTATTGATATTGATACTTCTAACCATCAATTAAAACTCTCACTAAAAGCACTTAATACGAATATGGCTCGTCAAAAACAAAAAGTTAGTCGTTTCCAAAAGGTACCTAAAATGGTTATTGGGTTTCAAACCTTAGCCGATCATTTACCTGAGTGGATACAGATGTCAAATCAAAAAAAGGAGAAATCACATGATTAAATTTGAAACGAAAAATGCATTTTTGAATGAAAATATTCTTGATTATCAAGAAAAAGTAAATCTTTGCCATGAACAACTTATGAATAAAACTGGTTTAGGTAATGATTATGTAGGTTGGGTTGAATGGCCAAAAAATTATGATAAAGAAGAATTTGATAGAATTAAAAAAGCAGCTATCGCTATACAACAGAAATGTGATGTTTTCTTAGTATGTGGTATTGGTGGTTCTTATTTAGGGGCACGTGCTGTCATTGAAATGGTTAATGGTCTTTATGATGATTCAAAGAAACCTGAAATCATTTTCATTGGTAATACATTCTCTTCTACATATATTGCGCAAGTATTGAATTACATCAAGAATAAGGAAGTTTGTTGTAATGTTATTTCTAAGTCAGGAACAACGACTGAAACTGCTTTAGCATTCCGTCTAATCAAATTATTCCTTGAAGAAAAATATGGTAAGGATGAAGCAGCTAAACGTATCTATGCCACAACAGACAAAGTTCGTGGAACATTAAAGAGTATTGCTGATGGTGCTGGATATGAACAATTTGGTATCCCTGATGATATCGGTGGACGTTTCTCAGTAATCACAGCTGTTGGTTTATTACCGATTGCTGTTGCTGGTATTGACATTGATGCCCTCATGTTAGGCTGTCAAAAAGCATATCAAGATTTAGCGTCAGCTGATTTAAGTAAAAATCCTGCTTATGCATACGCTGTAGCTCGTCGTATCTTACAAAACCAAGGTAAAGATGCGGAAGTGCTTGTGTCATATGAATCACAAATGGCTATGGTTGCTGAATGGTGGAAACAATTATTTGGTGAATCTGAAGGGAAAGAGGGTAAAGGAATTCTTCCATGCTCAGTAAATTTCTCAACGGATTTACACTCTATGGGACAATTTATTCAAGATGGTAAGAAGATTTTATTTGAAACACTCGTTAAAGTCGAAAAACCTACACTTGATTTAACTTTCCCAAGTGATCCAGATAATCTTGATGGTATGAATTATCTAGCTGGTAAGTCTGTGGACTGGGTTAATAAGATGGCGTGTCTTGGTACGCTTGAAGCTCATGTGGAAACAGGGAATGTTCCTAATTTAGAAATTACGATTCCTGATATGAGTGCTGAAACTTTTGGTTATATGGCTTATTTCTTCTTTAGAGCTATCGCAATGACAACTTATTTAATTGATGCGAATCCATTTGATCAACCAGGTGTTGAAGTATATAAAAAGAATATGTTCCGTTTACTAGGAAAATAAAGTTTTGAACTTGATTCGTCAAGTTCTTTTTTATAAAAAAAATCAATTGCAGTTATATGTAAGGGATGCGGTGATTATCATATAATTAATAGGAGATTATAATGGAAAAACATTGAAAAAGCACTTCTAATGAAGTGCCAGTTCTAATAGGTATTAACATTAACTAGAGTTGAATCTTAAGTTTTCCAATTAAATCATCAGTTGTGACAATTGTATAATTTTGATGTTCAATTTTTTCAACGCCTTCAGGAATGACATCAGTTTCATCGAAAATCCAAATGACACTGAGTGTATATCCGAGATCTTTAATCTTGGCAATCATGGTATTGGCTTCTTCATAAGTCATTGTATAGAGTAAGGTTGAACAGATATCAGCGATACCCGAATGATCAGTAATAACACTCAACGCTCGAACGTGTTTGGCAGGGAAGAGTGTAGCTGGATCAATAATATGATGCATGACATCACCCTCATAGAGATAATATCGTTGATAGTCACCAGAAGTTACAAGGGATTGCTTGCCACTTAATGTCAATGTCGCTATACTGCCACCTTGACCACTTAAATCAGGATTTTGAATACCTGCAACCCATGGTCCATCAGGTTTTTCATTGATGGCTCGTACATTTCCACCAGCATTGAGAATGCCATTTGTTAAGCCTTTTTCAGTTAACTCTAAGGCTATCTTTTCTGTAGCAAAACCTTTAGCGATTGAACCAACATCTAAGGATGCACAGCTTTGATTTAGATAAATCGTTGAATTGGCTTCATCAATGTCAACTTTATCCCAACCTGTACAAGCTTGGGCTTCACTTAGTTCTTCTGTTGAAGGAATAGTAGTGGGTTCATTATTAAAGTTTTGAATCATACCTTGTTCACGATAATGATGCCATATTTCTAATACAGGACCCATTGTTATATCAAATTGATTGTGTGAAATACCTGAGAACTGTTTAGCTAATTCAATCATTTCAATAATGTCTTTATCAACTTTAATTGGTTTAATTCCAGCATTATCATTAATAGTCTTAATGTTATTAATACCTTCATAGTCATTGTATTTATCAAATAGAGCATTGTATCGTTTGAATTCTGAATCAGTAAAGGCAAAATATTCATCAAACTTTTCTTGTGTACTTGTGTATCCAATTAAGGAAATAACGGTATCGAAACCTGAGGTTAAACTTGTATTTGAAAACTTGTTAAGAGTTGTGTTTTTTGAACAACCACCAAGTATTAATGTTGCTAATAATAGCAAGCTTATTTTTTTCATTTTATCACCGTACTCATTATAAGGGGTGGTACTATAAAAGTCAATTTAAGGAAAATATTGCCGATATTATTAATTGTTGAATTTAGTCTTGTTCAGCTTATCTGAAAGTAATGTAAATAATGAACGATTTTTATAAGAATGGATGTAAAAATTAGATAATTCACTTGTTAAAAAATTCCCAAATAAGAATGATAATATAAATAGAAGTAGATTCTGCTTAAATAATAAAAAAAAGGCTAAATATCGCATTTATTCGTGTAAATCTTTAAATATTCGTTGTCGATAAACGACAAATTGATGTATAATAATAGGGGTGTGATATTTTTTGCACATACTACAAGGAATGAAAGGAAAGGTGAGGTAGATGTCTTTGTTTAAAGGGCCAATGCGTACGCATTTGAATGGTCACAAAGATTTAACAGAACACAAAGAACTAGTTGAAGTAAAGCCTGGAAAGAGTGTTTATATTCCTCTTTATGCTGGAGCTGCTACAAATCCAAAAGTTCTAGTGAACGAAGGAGATAAAGTTTCTGTCGGTACATTAATTGCTGTTTTTGATGAAAGAAATTATGTTCCGATTTTTTCAAGTGTGAGTGGAACTGTAAAAAGTACTGAAGTTAGAATGCACCAAAGTTTGAAAAAGTTGGAGCATATTGTTATTGAGAATGATGAAAAATACTCATCAACTCAAGCGTTTGGTACAATTAATTGGGAAAGTGCAACACGCGCCGAATTAATTGATTTCATGATGAAATCAGGTATGCTTGGTTGTGGTGGTGCAGGTTTTCCTACTTACATAAAGTATAAATTTGCGAAAGATATTAAAACAGTAGTGATTAATGCTGTTGAATGTGAACCATTCATTACTTCAGATTATTACTTAACAGGTCATAATTTTGATTTAATGTTAACGGGTATTTTAGCTATGAAGAAAATGGCAGAGGCGTCAGAAGTAATTATAGCTATTAAGAAAACGCATCCAGAATTAATTGATTTTGTTAATTCTAAATTAAAGGATGTCAACGGAGTTAAAGTTGTTGGTGTTCCTGATGTTTATCCGATGGGATGGGAAAGAACGTTAGTTCATGAACTTACTGGTAAGGATTATGACAAACTGCCATCTGAAATTGGAATTGTTGTTAATAATGCAACAACTGCTTTCATGTTTGCGAAAGCCATGATTCAAGGAGAACCCATTGTTTCTCGAATCTTGACGATCTCAGGCGATGGTGTTAAAAATCCAGTGAATGCGAGTGTTCGTGTTGGTACAATGATGAGTGATGTGATTGAGCAAGCTGCCAATGGTTACAGCGGTGATGATATTTTATTGTCAGTAGGTGGACCAATGATGGGTGCTACAATGACAACCGATCAAGTTGTTGTTGAACGTCAAAATAATGCTTTGACTGTTCAAAAAAATAATATTAAAGATGAAATTGCTTGTCTACGTTGTGGACGTTGTTCAGATTACTGTCCAAGTGGTTTACAACCTGTTCGTATTGCCCAAGCATTTAAATCTAAAGATTTGGATCGAGTAGGTATTCTACAAATCAATTCTTGTATAGAGTGTGGTATGTGTACTTATGTTTGTCCATCAAAAATTGCGGTAACGGAAACAATGCGTCGTGCTAAACGTGCTTATAACGCATTTAACCAGAAGTAGGAGGAACTTATGAAATTTACATTTAATCCGGCCCCTAACTTCAGATGCAAGCTTTCAACAAAGCAAATCATGTTTGAGTTATTAATAGGCCTCTTAGTTGTCTTTGGTTTTGCGCTATTTTATTATGGTTCAACGCCAGCTTATGGAATGACTTATGTACTTCAAGCTATTAAATTATTAGCTGTAGCCTTAGTGAGTGCATATGCTACTGAAATCTTATGGTGTTTAGCAACTAAACAAAATATTATGAAATTCTTGGATTCATCATTTCCATTTATCACTGCGATAATTTTCACATTGATGCTTCCAATCAGTACAGCGTTATATGCTGTTGTGGTTTCGGTAGTTGTTGCTATCTTATTTGGTAAATTAGTCTTTGGTGGTTTTGGACATAACATTTTCAATCCTGCTGCTTTAGGGCGTGCGGTTATATTCGCTGCTTTTGCTAAGTTATCAACCGATGTTGTAACGGCTGCAACACCAACAACGCTAATGGCTTCTCAATATAAATGGTTAGTCACTGATGCAGGTCTTGTTGAGCAGTTAATGAGCGAAGTGGGTGGCTTAGGTAATTTATTTGTTGGAATGTATCCTGGTGCTATTGGTGAAACAAGTGCATTAGTGATTGGTTTAGTCGGAATTGTGCTAGCTTTCCGTAAGGTTATCGACTGGCGTGTTCCTGTTGTCTTTATTTCAACCGTGTTTGTCTTAACGACAGGAATTGCTTTATATACAGGAATGGGAATGTGGTATCCAATGTTCCATATTCTAAGTGGTGGTTTAATGTTCGGTGCTATTTTCATGGCAACCGACCCAGTAACTTCACCAACATCTGCTGCTGGCCGTTGTATCTTTGCAATGGGTTGTGGGATTATTACCGTTCTAATTAGAGTGAAAGCAAATCTTCCAGAAGGAGTATTATACTCAATCTTGATTATGAATGCATTAAGTCCTATGATTGAACGTTTCTTAGATGGTGAACAACGTAAATTAATGAAGAAATTCGTTATTGGATTCACTGTTACTGGTTTATTAGGTCTAGGAAGTGTTATCTTAGCTATCTCTCAAGTAGAGCCTGCTAAAGCTGTTGAACCTGAAGTGCTTCCACCCAGTGAACCTGTTCTAATTACTGGTATCAGTGATGAAGCCTTATTAAATACCGTCGCTACTATACTAGAAGTTACAGATCAAGACAATGGTAGTATCTATAAAGTATCTGTTAACGGGTATGCTACGATGAGTGGTGGTGCTGACAATGTTATTCTTGTTGAAATTTCAAATGAGGGAAAAGTTGTTTCTATTGTTTGTGAAACGATTAGTGATACTCCTTATGTTGGAGATAAAATTGCCGATCAAAGTTTCTTAGAACAATTTATTGGCGTAGATAAACCAGACTTTACTGTTGATGCAATCAGTGGTTCTACAATTTCATCAAAATCTGTAGTTCGTGCTGTTTTAGAAGCAATGAAAGCTCATGGAATGGAAGTTCTTTATAAAGAAGTTGAAAAGCCTTCTTTGATTAATGATCAAACGGTTCTAGATTTTACTGCTGAAATCATCGATGAAGTAGATAACGGTGATGGTAGCGTCACTTATACAGTGGCTGCTGATGGCTATGCTGCAATGAGTGGTGGAGCTAGAAATGAATATTTAGTGAGTGTTAATACGGCTGATCAAAGTATTAAATCAATTTCATGTAAAACATTTAGTGATACCCCTCACCTTGGTGATGCTGCTATTACTGATGAATTCTTTGCTCAATTTGTTGGTGTAAAAGCTGAAAAAATTGATATTGATATAGTGAGTGGAGCAACTTTCACTTCTAAATCAGCGGTCCGTGCTGTTTTAACAGCATTGGCTAAATAGGAGGAGAACTTATGAAAAAAATACTACATTTAACTCTTTTCCTAGGTTTGATTTCGGCAGTTGCTGGTGGTTTATTGGCTACTGTTAATGAAATGACAGCTCCTATTATTGCTGATAATGCAATGGCTAGTGAAAAGAAATCATTAGAAGAATTAGTACCTAACGGTAACTTTACTATTATTGATGTTACTGTTGAAGATGCGCCTGTTATTAAAGCCTTCAAGGATGAAAATGCTGGATGGGCTATCAAAGCAGAAGTATCTGGTTATAAAGAAAAATTAATTTTCTTTACCTTGATTGGTAATGATGGAAAAATTAATGGATTTAAAATGTTACAAAACAATGACACTGTAGGATTTGGTTCTCGTGTATCGACGAATGAATTTATTGATGGTGTAATTGGTAAGACTGCGGGAGATAAGATTGACACTTTAGCGGGTGCAACGGTATCTTCAAAAGCGGTTGTTGATGGTATTGATAAAGTTGTAGAATTCTACAATGCGAATAAATAGGAGGGGAAAGATGAAACGATTAGAAAATTTTAGTGCGGGTTTCATTCGTGAGAACCCTATCTTCGGTCTTTATTTAGGATTATGTTCAGTATTAGCTATTTCAACTTCACTTAATAGTGCTCTTGGAATGGGTGTTGCGGTTATTATTGTTACGATATTATCAAATGTAATTATTTCAGCTATTCGTAAAATTACTCCCAATGAAATTCGTATTCCAGTCTACATTGTGGTAATTGCAGCTCTAGTTAAATCAATTCAATTATTAATTCAAGCTTATGCACCTGAATTATACGCGGCTTTGGGTATCTTCTTACCTTTAATCGTTGTGAATTGTATTATACTTGGACGTGCTGAAGCCTTTGCTAGCAAGAATGGAATCTTTGATTCAGCGCTTGATGGTTTAGGAATGGGACTTGGTTATACAATCGGTCTTGTGATTATGTCAGTGATTCGACAAATTGCTTCATCAGGAGTGTTGATGTTAACTAATCCTTTTGATGCGAATCAAGTTTTATTCTATACACGTATTATTCCAGAGGGATTTGAAGTTTCATTATTCCGTGATCCATTTGGCGCTTTCATTACTTTCGCTTGTATGGCTGCCGCTCTTGCTGCATACCAAAACAGTAAAAATAAGAAGGTTTGGAAGATATCATTTGGTGTAGTTGCTCTTGCATTAGTCGCTGTGATTGGAATTAATGGTAAGTTTAATTACTTACTAGAAGAACCAACACCAGAAACACCCGTTGTACCTGCACCGGTTGTCCCTAAGACAATTAAGAGCAGTGATGTCACTTTTACGGGAGCCGTTGATTCTAGTACAGTCAATGAAGATGGAACAACTACTTACTTAGTAAGTGCAGAAGGTTACCATTCATTTGATGGTGGTAAAAACAATATCTTTAGTGTTGTCGTTAATAATGAAACAGGCGCTGTAGAAAATGTGACAGTGGCTGAGTTTAATGATACTCAACATATGGGTGATAAGATTATTAATGATACATTCTTAGGACAATTCAAAGGACTTGATTCAAGTAACTTTGAAATTGATGCTGAATCTAGTGCAACAGTTACTAGTGAATCAGCAGTTAAAGCGGTTCAACTTGTGCTTGAATCACTTGGAAAGTAGGAGGGAGCCATCATGGGAGATATTTTCACAATCATTATTGCTGCCGTATTTATTAACAATGTTATATTAAATAAATTCTTAGGAATGTGTCCATTTATGGGCGTTTCTAAGAAAACATCTAGTGCATTAGGAATGGGAGCAGCGGTTATCTTCGTTATCTTCTTTGCTTCTATTTGTACTTATGGACTTTATTACTTTGTTCTTGAACCATTTAGTTTACAATATATGGATTTAATTACATTCATTCTTGTTATTGCAGCGTTCGTTCAACTAGTCGAAATGTTCATCAAAAAATTCTCACCGACTTTATACAAGTCATTAGGAATTTATTTACCTTTAATCACGACAAACTGTGCGGTATTAGGGGTTGCACTTGAAAACATTAGTAATGGCTTTACCTTTACTGAAATGTTAGCTTATTCATTTGCTGTTCCATTAGGATTTACACTTGTTATCTTCATCTTCTCATGCATTCGTGAAAGAATGGAAATAAGTAAAGTACCTACCTCGTTCTTTGGGAATCCTATTGCTTTAATTGTAGCGGGTATTATGGCGCTTGCATTTAGTGGCTTAGGTGGATTAGTTTAATGATTGGTGTCGTTTATTTAGCGCTTCTAGGTGGAATTTATGCGCTATGTTATGTTTTGAATCATCGTACTCCTGTACCAAAGGGCTGCGAAAATTTGAAAGCTAGTTGCGAAGGATGTCATGATTTTGCCTGTGGAAATCATCCATCTCAAGACAGTTAGGAAAGAGGGTAATAATATGATTAATGCTATTCTATTAATGCTTGTTCTTGGTGCCTTATTGGGATTAGGATTAGGTATTGCAGATAAAGTACTTAAGGTTGAAGTTGATGAAAGAATTGAAACAGTAACATCAATGTTACCTGGTTATAACTGTGGAGGCTGTGGATTCGCAGGTTGTGCAGGATTAGCTTCAGGTTTAGTTGAGGGAACAGTTACTCAAGTTTCTCGCTGTAAACCTTGCAAAGAAGATCGTCGTAAAGAAATTTGTGACTATTTAAATGAAACTCCAGGACCTACTGGAGAATGTGTTAAAGTAACAGCTTAAGCTCCTTCGGGAGCTTTTTTTGTGACGAAACTGAAATTAAACACGGTTAATATTATGATATAATAACCTTAGTTGAAAGCGAGGAGTTAGAATGATTGAATTATATAACGTAAGTAAGAATTACGGGAAATTAAAAGCAGTTGATTCCGTAACAATAAAAGCGGAGCCAGGAGAAATAACGATTTTACTTGGACCTAATGGTGCAGGAAAGTCGACAACGATTAAATCAATTACTGGATTATTAACTTGTAAGGGAAACATTAAAATATGTGGATTTGATAACAAATCAGTAGAAGCTAAACGTTGTTTTGGGTATATTCCTGAAGCACCTGTTTTGTATGAATTATTGACAATCCAAGAACATGTTGATTTTATTGCTCATGCTTATCGTATTGGTGAGTATCAAGCAATTGCTGATCATTATATTACTATGTTTGAATTAGAAGATAAAAGGAAGTCAATCGTTAAGAATTTATCGAAAGGTATGAAACAGAAAGTATCCATGTTGCTAGCTTTGATTATCGAGCCAAAAGCATTGTTAATTGATGAACCAATGGTAGGATTAGATCCTTCTAGTATTGAAAGTGTTTTAAATCTACTTGTGGAATTAAAGAATCAAGGAATTGCTATTTTTGTTAGTACTCATATTATTGATGTGATTGATAAAATATGGGATCGTGCGTATATTATGGATAAAGGAAAAATTGTGAAAGAAGTAAGTAGAGCTAATTTAGGTGAGGATACATTAAAGGAACTGTTCTTTGAATGTACAAAAGAGTCTCATGTCTAGTTCACTAAAGTTACTTTATCTTAAGTTTAAAGCACGTCTACGTTTTCTATTCTCTAAACCATCTTCAGCTATTATGTGTGTCTGTTTAGTTGGTTTCTATCTATTTTTAATCTCTATAAATATGAGGAGTTTCTCTGGAGTGGAAGTTTCTTCTAATTATGAATCAAGGATTATGATGTTGCTTGGTTTATTAGGCGTCTTATTATTTATGACCTTATTTACGAAGAATAAAGTTATTATTAAAGAGGACGATGCCAATATGTTTTTTACAGGGCCTTATTCACGTAAAGATGTAATGAAGTTTGTATTATTAAATACACTTACTACTTGTTTATTATTAGGCTTTTATCCACTATATTTCCTATTATGTTTCTCTGTAGGAAGTGGCATTGATTTTAGTTTTATCTTTATTTCTTATATCTTTTCTTTAACTTTATTATATTTCTTTTCAGTGTTGAGTGATTTTTTACATCTTTATGAAATTCAAGATAGTAAGAATTTATGGATTTCTCGTGGCATAGTTGTTGTTTTTATTTTAATTGTATTCGCTTTATTCGTTATTAATCTTGCTCAATATCAATTCAATTTTGAATTAGGATTTAAGTCATTCTTATCAACACCTTTATTTAATTGGATTCCTTTCTTTGGTTGGTGTAAATTTGGTCTAATCTCACTTGTTCAAGGGAATTATATAATGGGTGGATTGATGTTGTTGCTTTTAATCGGTGGTTGTGTGCTTATCAGCCATTTGTTTATCAATTATAAAGAGGATTTCTATGAACAGGCGATGAGTGATGCGGAAGTGTTTACTAAGCGTTATAGAGATGCTCAAAAAGGGAAGATGGGAACGAATGTCAGTGAAGAAAAATTAGTTAAACAAAAACAAAACTTTAAGGATGGTGCAGCTGCGATTTTCTCTAAGAATATTCTATTGCTGAAACGTAGTAAGGTTGCTAGTTCTTTAAAGGGCATTATCTTCATTGTTACATTCTTTGCCTTCTCCATCTTTGCTAACATGGGAGAGAGTTATTTTGTTATGATGTCGGTAATGTCAATCTTTATGAGTTCCAACGATGTTAGTATTGAAGATGAGTTGAAGAATTATCAAATCTATTTAATTCCTGAACATTCTATGAAGAAGGCTTTGTATTGTATAATTCCACAATGGTTTAAGTCCTTTTTACTAGTAGGTGCTTGTGCTGTGTTATATATTATTGGTTATCAACCCAATATTACTTCAGTCTTATCTTTGGTATTAAATCAATTAACACTGGGGTTAATGACAACCTTATGTATGATGTTGTGTGTTAAAGTTATGAAGAGTCGAAATAATGCAATGGTGGAACAAATGTTGAAGATGATTATGGTGCTTGTTCTATTGATTCCTTCTATTATAATAAGTGTTGTTTCAATTCCGTTTGTAGGACTGAACCTGATTTCGTTAATGGTTATTCCAGTGATAGTTAATTTGTTGATTAGTGGTATTATCTTCTATTTTGTTTCGTCCATCTTTAATGGATCTGACATCATGGCTGATTAGTATAAATTTAAGTGATTCGATTTAGGAATCACTTTTTTTTATGCGTATATTGATGTAAGGAGGGAAAACATGAAAGCAATCTTCCTATCGGCAATGATGATATTTTTAAGCTTTGTCTTGTTTCTGTGCCTTGCTTGGTATATTGAGTATGACCATACTCAGAATACGCTCCAGATGGCTTTAAAAAGAGCGCTGATGTCAACGATGATAGAGTATGTTGATGAAGATGAACTTAACTTTGAGATTAATGAAGTATTAGATAGCTTTGAGAGTCATTTTGCTAATTTAGCTTTACAGGGATTTGATTATAAAATAGCACTCATAGGTTTTATGAAAGAACCTTTATTTATGAGTGTAGAAATTCAAGTGAAAAACAACAGTAAATTAAGAGGATTAACCATTCATTTAAAAGAATCAATGGTGGAGGAACTAAGAAATGAAGACGAATAAAAATTTAACGTTCATTGGTTTGATAAGTCTAGCGCTTATTAATGGATTAGTATTTAAAATAGCTTTAGATAAAACAATTGATAGCGTAGATGTGCCAGTTGCCACACAAGCTATTGAAGCTCGTGCACAAATTAAAAAAGGAATGATTACATGGATTAGTATGCCTCGCTTACTCATTCAAGAAGGCGTTGCGAAAACTGAGGAAGAGATTTTAGATAAATATACAGAGATTGAGGGAAAGATACCCAAAGGCTCACTCTTTTATAAAGAGATGTTATTTGAAGAGAAAAGTTTACCTGATTATCCTTCATTAAAGCTAAAAGAAGGACAAAGTTCCTTTGCGTTATCGAGTGATTTATTAAAGAGTTCAGGGAATTCCTTAGTAGCCAATCAAAGAGTGGATTTATATGTAACGATTGAGGAGAAAAAGGAAAAGCCTGTCAGTGATTTATTGTTTAAGGATGTGCGAATCTTACGGGTTATAGATCGGAAAGGATTAAGTATGGATGAAGAAAAAAGTAGTAAGATTCCATCGGTCATTAATCTAGCCATAAGAAGTGAACAGGTTGAAATGCTTAGAATTGCGACAAAGGTAGGTACCATTGACTTATATGCAATTGTCAGTCCTGGTGAAGAGGAGAGTATATTCAATGAAGAAAGCAAGATTCTCCCTTATTTGAGTGATGAGTGAGTTTAATTTTGGACCCTTAACGCCTTATATTGAAGATGAAGAAATTACGGATATCAACTATAATGGACATACTTTATGGATTGATCATTTAAGTAAAGGGCGTTATTTGGAACCTTTTGATGAAGAGGAGTTCATCCATCAAATTTGTTATAAAATTGCGAATTTTGTCAATTGTTCATTTAATGTATCCTCTCCTTTAATTGAAGCTGAAACGAGTGAATTAAGAATTAGTATTGTTCATGATTCAGTGGCTAAGAGTGGTCATAGTATATCAATCCGTAAAACGCCGGCTGTGATGCGCTTAAATGATAAGAAGATGGTTAAAGATGGCTATACTTCTCAACAGGTTCTCGACTTTTTAAAACAAGCGGTGACAATGCATATGAACATCATGGTGGCTGGGTTACCTGGTGTTGGAAAAACAGAGCTAGTGAAGTATTTAAGTAGTTTTATACCTGATAGTGAACGTATCATTACCATTGAAGATACTTTAGAGTTAAGGACTCATGATATTCATCCTGAAAAAGACTGTGTAGCATTTAAAATTAATGATAACTTTACTTATGTTGATGCGATAAAAGCTAGTTTAAGACAACGACCCAATTGGATATTGTTATCAGAAATCAGGTCTCATGAAGTTGTTCATCTATTAGAGAGTGTATCAACGGGAACACATTTGATGAGTACGATTCATACGGATGACGCTAAAAAAATACCTAAGAGAATGCTTTATATGTTTCCTAATGTGGAGATTTATAATGAGGTTTTACTCAATAGTATTTTTGAAGCAATTGATTTAGGGATTTATATAGAATCAAATATTTCAAGTAAAGGAGTCAAAAGAAAAATCAAGGAAATTACTTATTTTGAAAGTCATCAACAAATTACTAGTTCACATACTATTTATCATTATGATAAAAATGAATTACATCTTGAATTATTACCTAAAGAATTAAGAGATCATTTTGTTGTTGAGGGAAAAGGAAAGAAGCGGAAAAAAGAGCTATGATTTATATCTATTTAGTGATAGCCTTACTTTTACTCTATTTGAATTGGGTTAAAGGTAAACAGTTATTTAATTATTGTTTGTTTTATCGAGGTGGTTATCAAGCTATAAAAAGAACGATATTATCTTATGGTTATCAATATGATATAAAACATCATATTATGATGAGCTCTTTCATGGTAGTTTTGATTGTAATTGCTTGTCTGCTTTTTGAAGTGCGATTTGAATCCATTCTTGTTGTGCTTGTTCTTTCATCCATGTTATTACCCATGCTTTACTTATGGATATCTTATCATTCTTATCAGGAGAAGGTATTTAATGATTTTACGATGTTTCTTCAAAACTTCATAGCTTTATTCAAACTTAATCCTAAAACATTTCACGTTTTAGGTGAGTGTTATAAGCTTGTGGATGGTGAATTAGCAATCAGTGTTAAATTGATGATGGAAACCTTAGAAACAGGGGGAAATATAAAAAAATGCTTTAAAGAACTAACTAAAATCAATTCACATTTTATTGTTTTTAACTTATGTAGTTTAGTCTCAACGATTGAAAATCATGGAGGAACTCAATTCTTGGATGGTTTGGATTTAATTCAAGATGATATTGATGATTGGATTGAAGATACTTATACATTTAAAAAAGCGCAGGTTTCATTGAAGAATAGAATGATAGGTTTATGTGCATTATCAACCATCATTGCTATTTTTGCGAAGAATATGTTAGGTGAAATTGAGTTTAATACGGAAGGAAATCTCTATCAAATAGCGATACTAATTTTCTTAATTACTTTATTAGTAACATTAACTATGGCCCATAGAACGATAAGTCAACCATGGGTAGAAGAGGAGGAATGTATATGTTCCAAATCGTCATAATAATTATCATTGTTTTATTTGGTGTTATCTTGAATCGTTTTATTGATCCTTATTTGGTCAATGTATTAAGAGAAAAACCCATTGGGAATCAAGATGAGGATTGGTACTTTCTACGTGTTAAAAAAGCTAAATTTCTGCTTATTTTAATGGTAGCATGGCCTAGTCTTCATTATCAAATTTATTATTTTGTGGGTGTTCTTACGTTGTCTTTAATTGTTTATAAAATACCTTATCTAAAACTTAAGAGTGAACAACAATCTCGTCTTAAACAGTTACGCTTTCAATTTCCTATTTGGTTACGTCAATTACAGATATTAATTCAAACGAATACAATTGTAACTTCTTTATCTTTATCCATAGAAACAGCACCTGATTTAATCAAAGAGGATCTCAATGAATTAATACAAGCTATCGAGGTAGATGCCGTTCATCTAGCACCCTATTTAAACTTTCTTCATTCCTATCGCCTTGCTGAAGTAGAACGCGCTATGAAACTTTTATATCGTTATAATACAGTAGGAAAAGATGATGCTTATATGCAATTTAATCGGATGATTCAAACAACGACAAAGTGGTTAAGAAGTGAACGATTGAACCGTAATGATAGTAAATTATTAGTGAATCAATGGTGGGGAATGTTACCACTATTTGGTGTGACGGTATTATTCATGGCGATCATGTTTGAGATTATGATGGGTATGTTTGGAAAGGGGGTGACTTAAATGAAGGCCTTTTTTGAAGAATACGGAATGGTTTTAATTGTAACAATAATTGCGACTGGAATGATTGCATTTGCAGGAACATTTAGAAATAATATGCAAGAGACAATTAATGAGCAGTGGGATAATATGACAGGTATCTATGAAGGTGGTGAATAATAAATGAAAGGAGCCTTTGAATTAGGTTTTATCATGATGTTTTCTTTACCCTTTGTCGTATTTGGTATTGGTTTTATGGAAATCTTAATGAACTATAATCAAGCTCGTTATTTACAGAATTATGTAATTACTCAAATTGAACATCAAAATCGTTTAGATGATACGGTCTATGATTTAATCGAAGATGAACAGCAATACTGTCGAGGGTGTGATGTTAAGATCATCAACATCAATGCTCGCTATCGTGTAACTGTGACATTTCCAATACGTTTACCAATTATTGACTATGAAACTACGGGCTTAACTTCAACGATGACTCAAATAATAAAATAAAAGCGATAACTTAAAAGTTATCGTTTTAGTATAAAAAAACACGGAATTAACCGTGTAATTTATTAAATGGGGCGACTGATGGGAATCGAACCCACGAATGACAGGACCACAACCTGTTGTGTTAACCACTTCACCACAACCGCCATAGTTGCTTGCGCGAATACTATTATAGCTGAGATTGGAGATTTTGTAAAGGTGTTTTAATCAAAAATAAGAGAATTTTCATTAAATTAAGATGACCTTTTTGCTCATCATGGATAAAAGGTGTTCAAAACATTATCAAATGAGGATAAAAGTGCTATAATTTGTACATGGTTTTCTACTTATTAAGTAGAACTAACCGATTGTGAGGAAAAAAGATGGAATTCTTAGATGAAAAATTTGATTTTAGAGACAAGCGTAACTTAAGTCTAGTTACTGACTTTTATGAACTAACTATGAGTCAATGTTACTTTAACTCACCAGATGCTAATAAGGTTGTTGCTTTTGATATGTTTTATCGACGTAATCCGGATGATGGTGGATTTTCTATTTTTGCTGGATTGGAGCAAGTTATTGGTTATATCCAAAACCTACATTTTGAAGATGATGACATTACCTATTTAAAGAGTCTAAATAAGTTTAATGATGAATTCTTAAATTATTTACGTCATTTCATCTTTACTGGTGATATTTACGCAATTAAAGAGGGAACTCCAGTTTTTCCGTATGAACCTTTGATTCGTGTTAAAGCTAAGATAATAGAAGCACAATTAATTGAAACAGCTATTTTATTAGCGATTAATCATCAAACCTTAATTGCTACTAAAGCGAGTCGTATTGTTCGTGCTGCTCAAGGACGAGTTGTCATGGAGTTTGGTGCTCGTCGTGCTCATAACTTCGATGCTGCTAATTATGGAGCAAGAGCAGCCTATATAGGGGGTGTTCATGCGACTGCGACCACGTATGCTGGTGAAAAATTCAATATTCCAGTAGCGGGTACAATGGCCCATAGCTTCGTTCAGTCTTTTGATACTGAATACGAAGCATTTGCTGCTTATGCACATACTTATCCAGATTCATGTACAGTGTTACTTGATACATATGATACAATGAAAAGTGGAGTTAAAAATGCTATTAAGGTCGCTAAGGAAATCTTAGAACCTCATGGGCATAGATTACAAGGAGTTAGAATTGACAGTGGAGATATTGCCTATTTATCTAAGAAGATTCGTAAAGCTCTTGATAATGCTGGAATGCAGGACTGTAAGATCGTAGCTAGTAATTCTTTTGATGAATACATTATTAAGTCATTGATTGAACAAGGTGCTCAAATTGATTCATTTGGAGTCGGAGAGAATTTAGTTTGTTCAAAGTCATCGCCAGTTTTTGGTGGAGTTTATAAGATGGGCGCTGTATTTAATGCAGATAACAGTGTTCATCCTAAAATTAAAATTAGCGAAAATATTGAGAAAATGACAAATCCTGGGTTTAAAGATTTATATCGAATCTATGATGCTAAAACACACATGGCTTTGGCTGATTTAATGACATTAAATGGAGAAATAATAAACCCGGATGAAGACCTAACAATTTACCATCAATTGAATGCTTGGAAGAATACAACCATTGAAAAGGGAACTTATTTAATTCAAAGTTTATATGAACCTATTTTTATCAATGGTAAGTTAGTGTATGATGTACCTAATTTAGATGAAATAAGGAAACATTCAGCAAAAGAATTAAGTTATTTATGGGATGAATACTTCCGTTTTGAATATCCACAATTATATAAAGTGGATTTAAGTAAGAAATTAATCGATTTAAAATTAACACTTATCGAGGAAATGAAGAGCAAATAATGACAAAAAAAGAAAAAAGTATATTTTATTTATTTATCGCTATCTATGCGATAACTCTTGCTTATGCCGTTTATATTAACATTACCTTAGGGTATCAGGTTCGCTTATCTATGTGTGTCATGGCCGTAATTTCACCGATTTTACTACCCATATTTTTCAAATTGATGAAATGGAAAATCACCTTTGAAATAGGTATGATTAATATCATATTTTGTTATTTTGCCGCATTATGGGGTTCATGTTTAGGCGGTTATTCCACTGCTTATTTTGATAAGGTAGTTCATTTTGTGTTCGGTTTTATTGGTATAAGTTTAGCCTATTTAATTTATTGTTTAATTAAACACACAAGTAAAATAATTGATAAAAGTGAGTTTACCTTATTCTTAGTTTTTATCAATGCCACTAACTTAGCCATTGCTGCATTGTGGGAATTCTATGAATATGCCTTACTTGTCTTCTTCAATAATGATGCGGTCAATCATTATACAACGGGTGTGCATGACTCAATGCTTGATATGATTGTTTGCGCTCTAGGTGGATTAATTGTAACCTATTTTCTATATAGAGCCTACAAAAACAAAAAAAGTAGTGTTTATGAACGCTTAGTTGAGAAGTTTTATACCGCGAATTTCCAATAAGCAAATCAATAAATTTCACCTGTTGAAGTTTATTGATTTTTTTATTATAAAACAGGGAATTACAATTTTGAATGTTGACTATATAAGTAAAAACAATGAATAAAACAGTAAAAGTCTTGGATAAATATCATCTAAGTGTTATTATTTTAATAATAAATTTCTACCGATTTAATTGCGTAGGAAGGAGTTGAAGAGCATGAGGAGTAGTCAAATTACGAAAAGCTGGTTATTATGGATGGTAATCCTATTTTTATTTATGCCTTTAAATAATAAGGCAATAACTGCCAATCAATCTTATAAAGAACCAACAACTTATGCGTTGAGAACGGATTTAAGAAGTTCTTCCAAAAAAGTAAGCAAAGAAATAAAGGATTCTGATGTCTTTATTGATGAGAACCTACAAATACTTCCTCTATTTATTGCTTTAGTAATTGCTGTTGGAGTTACTATTTATTTGATGACAAAGAAAATTGAACAATAAAAAAGCAGTTCCTTTTAGAAACTACTTCAATCATCCATGTGTTCATTCAATAAAGATTCATTATCTGGTAAGTTAAATGGTAAAATTTCATCGTCAATGAATAATTTAATTAATAGAAAAGCTTCATTGTTAACACGGAAATCGCTCAATAATCGGTGAGTTCCACCATGAATAAAGAGACAACGTTTTTGTTCATGCTTAATTTGATTAAAAGCCCATTCACTACTTCTTGTGGAAATAACAGCATCATTATCTCCTTGGATGATTAATACAGGACAAGTTACATCAACAATGGCTCCTTTAAGATGTTTTACGCAATCTAAAAAAGATGTATAGAAAGCGGTAGACATTGAAGGTTTCTTTTCATCTTCATTTTTACCACTATTTAGTAGGTGATTAGCACCCTTAATTACAAGGCTAGCATAATTTTCAATATTAAAATGTAGGAATGCGGGAGCTACTAAGATAAGCTTTTTAACCGGATATTTAGAAGCTAGATATGAAGCAAGGACACCACCCATAGAGTATCCAAGTAAGTAGATTTCACGTTTTTCGATTTGAGCTTCTTTCATCACATCTTCAGCTTTTTTTAGCCATTTGTGCCAATCACTATCGAGTTCATCAAAAGGATCGAACATATCAAAGGTTTTAACTTCAGGAAGATGATTTTTACTCCATTCCTTCAAAACATCCATCTCTTTGGAACGTCTTGTGCCAAAACCATGAATTGTTATGAGAACTGGTTTAACTTCCTCAACTTGTTCATGAGGCGTCTCCTTATTAAAATACTTTTTTAACCATTCAAGCATAATATCACTCCTTCACTGGTATTATATCACAAAAGTGTGCTACTATATTCTAAAGAAATCTGAGGTGTACTTTATGGAAATATCAACCATTGAATCTTATTTAAATGCTATTGACTCTAAATCTTCTACTCCAGGAGGTGGCAGTGTTGCTGCCTTAGTTGGTGAATTAGGGGTTTGTTTAGCCCGTATGTATGGGCATTTATCACTGAATACTAAAGCCTTTATCGCACAAGATGAACAGGATAAGGGAATATTTATTGAACATATGAATATTCTAGAAAAAGCCAGAATTGAAATTCATCAATTTATTAGTGAAGATATGTTGGTATATGAAGCTTTTTGTGTTGCGTATAAGGATCAAAGTAATGAACGTGAGAGGAATATACAAAGGGCTACATACAGAGCAATGGATGTACCTCTTAAATGTATGCGCGTATCTTTGCAAGTGATGCTGAGTTGCGCTATCATGCTTAAACTAGGAAATAAGCGAGCAATATCTGATTGTGCAATTGCCTGTGTTTTATGCCATGCAGCGATTGAAAGCAGTTATTTGAATGTATTGATAAATTTAGTAAGTTATAAGAATGAAGAAGAAAATAAGAAAACATTAATAGAAATTGATGAAATAAGGAAAAAGAGCGAACAAATTAAGGAGGAATGTATTAAGGTTGCTATTGAAGTGATTAAAGGATAAAAACCGACACGATTTTCATTAATCACTTGGTAAAATAAAAACTAAAGGGAGTGAAATCATGGATTTAATTAAAACGACAAAAGACAACAAGCAAATTCATTTATTATTAAAAGATCATTGTCCTAATCAAGCAATGAGCAATGAATTCCAAACACAAACATTTTCATTAAAGTTAACTAAATTAGAAATTATGGAAAAAGAATGCAATGGTTATATGGTAGATGCAGGGGGAGTATTCTTGCTAGCATCACTGAAGATTAAAAACTTAAGTAATGAAATATTATCTTTTTCTAAGAGTGATTTACTTATTAGTTATGATAATGAAAATCCTTATGAAGCTGAAGAAAATTTCCAAGTTCCTTTTCAGTTTGAAGATGAGATTGCTCTAAAACCAGATGAAGAAGTTAAGGGTAAATATATTTATATTATTAGTGAATCAGCAAAAAAAATAACCCTTCGTTATATAGAAGAATATGATGAAGAAAATATGAAACAATATAAATTAAGATATTCATTAGGTTGCTAAGCAACCTTTTCTTTTGATTTTCTTTAGAATTATAAACTGTTCTTCTTTTGTTTTATCTAGTATTCTTTTAATATACATATTAAGAATATGTTATTTCATTGAGTGGCATGAATATGACTTGTGGTACAATATATAGTAAATAAGTGAGGTAGAGGATATGGAAAAAACAACTGTTTTGGTGGCTGAGGATGAAATCGAAATTGCCGATGCTATAGAAATATATTTAAAAACACAAGGATATGATGTTTTAAAAGCTGAAAATGGAGTAGTGGGATTAAGTTTGATGGAACAAAATGAAATACATCTTGCTTTAGTTGATGTAATGATGCCCGTCATGGATGGTATATCAATGATAAAAAAATGTCGTGAATTATATGATTTTCCTATTATTATTCTATCAGCTAAATCTGAAGACCTTGATAAAATACGAGGTTTGAATCTTGGGGCTGATGATTATATCACAAAGCCTTTTGTCCCTATGGAGCTATTAGCACGAGTTAACTCACAAATTAGGCGTTATCAACGTTATCAAAAAACAAGTGAATTAATAGCTAATGATCGTATCTATGTTCAAGGTGGATTAGAATTAAATGCGGATACGAAGGAAGTAACTGTAGATGGAGCGTTGGCTCGATTAACACCGATTGAATTTAAGATTTTACATCTCTTGATGAGAAACGCAGGACGAGTGTTCTCTAGTGAAGAGATTTATGAAAATGTTTGGCATGAAAATGCAATTAATACGGAAACAGTTATGGTCCATGTCCGTAACATTCGTGAAAAAATTGAGTTAGATTCAAAAAATCCTCATTATTTGAAAGTAGTTTGGGGAGTTGGCTATAAGGTAGAGAAATTTTAGGAGGAAATTATGTTAGTAGAAAAAGGAAAGAAATGGATAGGGGTCACACTTGTATTGTTGATATTTGTAACATCTTTATTTGGTTGTATCGTATATTATGAATTTCCAGAGAATGAAATTGCCCCTATTTCATCAATTGAAGAACATGATTCATTCATTGATGATGTATTTATTAATAATTTAATTAATTACCAAGATTTAATGATAAATGGTGATATGAATTTAACGAGTGCTGATATCTTTTTGCCAGAGAAAGTTGTCGCTGATAAAACCGAAGATAATTATACAGTAGAAATGTTCAATGATTTAATGCTTCGCAATGAAAATGACTATTATTTTCCGAATATGTCACATAGAACTGTCGTTGACTTTTTCGCAGAGAATAAAAATAACCGAATCTTTAGTGCTGATTTAAGTGATTTAAAGAATAATCAAAATACGGATTTATTTGCTTGGTATATCATCTTAGAATACGATGCTAATGGAAAGTTATCCTATACCCATGCATCTGATAAGTTTGTGGAAAGGGCTACTTCTAAATACTTCAATGCAAGCTTAATGGATTATGAAGATTTCAACTTTGAGCCTATTATTCAAAATGGTGTGTTATCGCAAAATGACAAAATAAAAGTTAATCCGATAAAATCAACAACTTTTATTTATGCAATTAGCAATGAAAATTTTGAATTACTAAAAAATGGTTTATATTTCCCTTATTATGATAATGATCTAAATAATACTGCACGTGACTCTCAAGTTATTATCTTTGTTATTAGTAACTTAACCATTGGTGTACTGAGTCTTTTAATTGCTGTTAAACATATTAAAGAAATTAAGCTATATAAGACGATTCTTAATATCCCTTTTGAACTATTAGTTGTCTTGTTAGCCCTTGCTTTCTCCTTCTACGGTTTAGTTGCGGAGGGCGTCTTTACTACTTTAGAATATGGAATATTTTCTAGTTCGACTTCTGATATGTTGCATATACTTGGACAGTTGGTTGATATAGCCATTGCGACAGGTATTATGTCCATCGGATTGTTTATCACAAGTTTTATTGTCTATGCATTTAAGAATATCTTCTATGTAGGATTTATTGATTATTTCAAATATAAATCAATTGTTGGAATGGTCTGTCTTAAGAGTAAGAAAGGGATTAAGGAACTTACTGAATTAACCCTAGATGATGATATGAGTAAAAAAATAGCTAAAATTATGATTATTAATGCTTGTATTATCCTCATTGCTTGTATCTTTTGGTGGTTAGGTATCATTCTTATGTTTATCTATAATATTTATGCTTATCTCTTCGTATTGCGTAAGTATCAAGCGATTCGTTCTAATTATACTCAGCTTAATCAATATTTAGATGAAATATCACAAGGTCATTTAGATGTTGATGTTAGTGCTGATATGGGTGTATTTAATAATATGAAAGAAAAGTTGGTGGATATAAAGAGTGGTTTTAAATCAGCTGTAGAGGAGGAAGTAAAGAGTCAGAAGATGAAGACTGAATTAATCTCTAATGTCTCTCATGACTTAAAAACACCTCTAACAACGTTAATTTCATATATTGATCTTCTTCAACATGATGATCTGACTGAGGAAGAGCGTAAGCGTTATATTCAAATACTCGATGGAAGTTCATTAAGATTAAAACGTTGTATTGATGATTTGTTTGAAATTAGTAAAGTTGAAAGTGGTAATGTAAGTTGTCATTTAGTGAATGTTAATCTTGTTGATTTAATGAAACAAACACAATTTGAATTAAGTGATAAGATTGAAAAATCAAGTTTAGAATTTAGAGTTAAAATGCCAGAAAATAAAGTTGTTTGTTCTTTAGATAGTTCTAAGACTTATCGTATTCTAGAAAACTTATATATTAATATTATTAAGTATGCACTTCCTAATTCACGTGTATATGTTGATTTAACTGAGGATGAAGAATGGGCGCACATGAGCTTTAAAAACATCTCAGCGAAGGAAATAACGTACACAGGTAGTGACTTAACAGAGCGCTTTGTTCGTAATGATGCTTCTCGTAATTCTGAAGGTTCTGGATTAGGTTTAGCGATTGCCAAGAGTTTTACGGAACTTATGGGTGGCAAGTTTAATGTAGAGATTGAAGGAGATTACTTCAAGGTATTCATGGACTTTAAAAAAGAGACAAGTATTAATACAATTGTCGAGCCAGTCATTGTTGAGGAAGAGATAAATCCTGTTGAAGAAGCAGAGGAAGTCATTAAAAAGGAGGAAGAAATTGTCGATGAAGCGGAAGAAAACAATTAGAGGATTAGCTGCATTCTTTGCTATTATAGCAACGATAATTGGTGCTGTTTCTATATTTACTTCGTTCTTTAAACGTGATTGAAAACAAAAATATTCATTTTCATGAAAATAATGATTGACATATGAAAATCAAATGCTATAATTACAACATAAAATAACGTTGAAGAGAAGAGTAGACAACAAACCTTTTATAGAGAGTTCTCACTTGGTGCAAGAGAATACTGAGTCAGTTGTTGAAAATGGTCTTGGAGTTGCGTGATCGATGGATTCGGTAGGTCATGACGTGTTCGCGCGTTAAAGCGATAGGGTATAACTTGTTAGCAAGCGTACTTAAAGAGGCCTATATTGCGAGATATGGGTAAACAAAGGTGGTAACACGAAGTCAACTTTCGTCCTTTACGGATGAGAGTTTTTTTATCCAAATTAGTTGAAGAAAACAAGGAGAAAAAATCATGAAAAAATTATTTACTAGTTTATTAGCTTTGACGTTAATCGCAGGATGTTCAAATGGTCCTAAACCAACAGAGGGAAATGAAACAATTATTGTTGGAGCAAGTACAAGTCCACATGCTATTATCTTAGAGTCGACTCGTGAAGCATTAAAGGCTGAAGGATTTGATTTACAAATCAAAGAATTTGATGATTACATTATTCCTAATACAGCTTTGCAGAATGATGAATTAGATGCGAATTATTTCCAACATGAACCTTATTTATTAAAGTTTAATGAGGATAATAAAACAACATTAACTTCTGTATTAAGCGTTCATTTTGAACCATTAGGAATTTATGCAGGAAAAGATAATGCTACAAATAGTCAATTAAGTGTTGATGATATTGCTGAGAATGCCATTATTGCTGTTCCCAATGATGGAACTAATGAAGCTCGTGCATTACAGTTATTAGAAAGTCATGGCATCATTAAATTAAAAGAGGGTGTTGGATTAAATGCTACGATTGTTGATATTGTTGAGAATCCTAAAAATGTAGATATTAAAGAAATTGAAGCTAAGGGGATTGCTGCTCTTCTTCCAGATGTTGATTACGCTGTAATTAATGGTAACTACGCGCTGAGTGCAAACATTACTGATAAAATATGCGTATCAGAATCTAGTGATAGTGAAGGGGCTCAAACGTTTGCCAACATCGTAGCTGTGAAAGTAGGAAATGAAGAAACAGCGAAAACTGCAGCGCTGAAGAAAGTCTTAGCAAGTGCTGAAACAAGAGCATTGATTACTAAAGAATTTGGGAATTTAGTTGTACCAGTAACAGAATGAGCTCACTCGTGAGCTTTTTTTAGTATTCAAGTGGTTTTAACTTAGAAATTCTAGTATAATAAGAGTAGAAAAGGTGATAAAAATGATTCGATTTATTCAAAAAAATAAAATATTTGTTGGATTATTAACTGTCATAGTCTTATTAATAGGCGCAATGGGTATTTATTTACTTCAAGGTGATAAGGAAATTGATGTACCCTTGCCACCTATTATCAGCGACCCAGAAGAAATTCCAGAAGAAGAAGTTAAGGTAAGAGCAGCTATTTCTAATTTCTATGGTAATTTTGATGATCAAGGAAATACGGTTTTTCTATACTGGGATCTTAAATCGAATGATTCAGTGATCGAAAAAGTCGAACTATATTCACAAGATACCTTTATTGCTGATGTCAGCAATACTCATAGTTATGAAATGCCAATTACGGTCTACCAATTTGCCACAGGTAATAATGAATTCGAACTCCGTTGTTCGTTAAAGAATGAAGTATCATTAAGTGAAAAAACAGTTGTAAGTGTTAGTTATATCTTTGATGTAGAACGTAGCCATCAATTAATTGATAGTGAAGAATTTGGAAAAGTTATAGAAGTTACGATTAAATATACTAATAATAAATCAACACCAGTAGGAATTCCAAGTTTAATAGTGAAAGATTTAAAGGGAACATTAGTAAGTACTACCTTTAAAAAGAATGAAGATATAAGTGTTGTCAACAACTATGTAACTGCAAGTACTACGTATTACTTCCAAGTTAACGGTTATGAACCTAATGATTATACTTGGAATGCAAAGTGGAATTTTGATGTAGTATCCCTAGGTTTTGATTATACAATTAAAGAAACTATAAAAGAAGATGAAGCTCCTTTACCGGATGAAACAGAGGATACAGAGTGATGGAGAAAGGAAAGTATCGTCACTTTAAAGGTTCTGTGTATGAAGTTATTGATGAAGTGACACATTCAGAGAACTTAGAAGTGTATGTCCTCTATTGCCCTGTTGATGGAGATGGACGATTATGGGTTAGACCTAAAGTGATGTTTGAAGAAGAAGTACTCGTAGAGGGTATTAAAGTACAACGATTTAAGAAAATTGATTAAGAAAGAAGGTGTGATGATGGCTCACATTAACAAACAGATTGTTGACTTAAAACATAAAATGGAATGGCTTGAGATGTTACAGGCAGAGAAGAAATCGCTTGAACATCAAATTGAATTAAAGCAAGCAGAAATATCTTTAGTGTTGAGTAATGACCCTTCTATTTCACACGATGAACATTTATCTATTTCAGCATTATTTCTACGATTTAATAGTAAGCGTAAAGATGCTGCCGAAGTTGAACGTATGCGAAATGTTGTTTTGAAGAAACAAAAAGAAAATGACTTAGAAGTCCTTCAAAATGAGTATAGTCATCTGATTGATCAATTAAAAGAAAATAAAGTTATTGATAAACAATATAAAAAGTTAATGGAAGAAAAGCGATTCATGGTTCAAGCGAATCAAAGTGAAGTCTTTGCTTCTTTAGAAGCTATTATTGAAAAATGTCGACTTGATAATTCTAGAATGAATGAAACTGTCCAAATTGGTGAGCGGTTATTAGCTCAATTAAAGGAAGTCTATGATACGTATTTTCATTCGAGTAAGAATAAGATATTTGAAACAAATATGCAGAAGAATGCGAAGCAATATGAGAAGTTAAATGAAATGCAAGTCTTGATTGCTCAATTAAAGAGAACTTTGGATTTATTTGAAGTTAATTGTCAACATTGTTCATCAGCTATGCAAATTGATGTTAGTAGTGATTTTATTAAGATTTCTGATAAAATTGTTGACGGTTTTCTTATGGATTTCTTCTTTGATAATGAAAGAGAAAAGATTCAAAAAGAAATTCATATGATTGAAAAGAAGATTGCTGTAGTTTTACATGATTTAGATATAAGAATAAGAGCAAATCAAAACAAGATTATTGAAACGCTTGATTGTATTAACGCATTATAAGGAGTCAATATGTTTGAAGAATTTAAACAAGTGATTAAAGATAGTCATCGCATCGTCTTTTTTGGTGGTGCAGGTGTTTCTACTGAGAGCAATATTCCTGATTTTAGAAGTCAGAATGGATTATATAAACAAAAAAAAATATTCCTACTCTCCTGAGAAAATGATTTCAGCTTCGTTTTTTTGGCAGAACCCTCAAGCCTTTTATGACTTCTATTTTAATGAGATGGTCTATGAATCAGCATTACCTAATATTGTTCATACGATTTTAGCTCGGTTGGAGAGTGAAGGTAAACTTGATGCTGTTATTACTCAAAATATTGATGGTCTTCATCAAAAGGCAGGCTCACGCAATGTCTTAGAGCTGCATGGAAGCATTAAAAGAAATGAATGCACTCAATGTGGAGCTAAGTATTCACTGAGTGATATGCTTAAGTTTAAGGGGAGTATACCACGTTGTGGTTGTGGCGGAATCATCAAACCTGATGTTGTCCTGTATGAAGAGCCCCTTAAAAATGATGGGATAAATAAAGCAATTAAAGCAATTGAACAAGCTGATGTTTTGATTGTTGCTGGGACTAGTTTAGTTGTATATCCAGCAGCAGGACTTATTCAATACTTTAAAGGAAGTAAACTTATCTTGATTAATAAAGATGAGACAAGTTATGATCAACAAGCTGACATCTTAATCCATGATTCAATTGGTAAGTGCTTAGCTTCAATTTATGAATAACCTCGAGTTATTCTTTTTTTATGTAAGAAAAAAGTAGCTCTATGGCTACTTTAAGAATAATTATAATATTGGATAAGACTGGATGAGGACAAGAGAAAAGATAAACAAAGCTAAATAGATAATAATAAAGATGATGAATGAATAGGATGTAAAGAAACATTTCCAAGCTGATGGATGATTTAGAATATCTTTAGGCATCTTAATTAAGTGACGATATTTAATTATTAAAATAAGGGCACCAATCAGAAATAAAACAGTGATAATTAAACCATAATAAGGGAAATAAGCACCGAGATATTCCTCACTCATAGATAGTGAATTGTTTATAAAATGAATAATTATAGCAGGAATAATACTCTTTGATTTAACTGTGATTACACCAAACATGATTCCCATAAAGAAGGTAGGAATACCTTGTATGAAATTACCGTGTAATAGGGCAAAAATCAAGGCAGTGACAATAATAGCAAAGCTAGTTCCATATTTGGATAATGCTTTTAATGCTACTCCTCGCAACATGAATTCTTCAAATATAGGAGCTACAACAATCGTCAAAATTAACATTAAGATGTTATTCCAAAGTGAGTTATCAAGAGCAAAATCAGGAGTAGACATGATAATGCCAACGTTATCAAGCAACAATTGAATTATATTAACAATCTGTGAGACAAAGACACTTAAACCAATCGTAGCGACACTTAATAAGAGAATATTTTTGAAACTAATCGTTGGTTTATTAAAGAATTCTTTTGGTTTAATATTCAAACGTCGAGAACATATAATAAAGGGAATGGATTCAGAGAGTACTAATGCTATCACCATCACTAGCAATTCATATTCAAGCAAAAATTCTTCGGATAGTGCAGGTTTATAAAAAATTATACCAATAAAAATCATTAATAGAATAGGAATATACATTTGTAGGAATGTACAAAATAAAAAAGCATTACCTA
>F144_Wood_Sandpiper__coassemble_26_pt1 | contig 39676 bp, 36 predicted proteins | sample F144_Wood_Sandpiper__metabat2_low_PE_003 | metagenome-assembled genome bin F144_Wood_Sandpiper
TTAGAAAGGAGAAGTATGATATCTGTATCAAGTGTACAAGAATATCATACAAGTAAATTATGGAAAAACTAATAAATGAAGCAATTGCTTTACTTGATTCAGGTAGTACATTTATTGCAATTAAAGACAAGATAATTATACAATCTTGTGGACTTGGAGTTAAACCCATCATAGAAGAAATGCGTGATAATCAGAAAGTATTTAAAGATGCAATCATTGTTGATAAAATAATCGGTAAGGCTGCCGCGTTATTATTAGTATTAAGTGGTGCTCGTTTTGTGTATGGGAGGGTTATGAGTAAGACTGCGGTAGAGGTGCTTAAACACTACCAAGTTGATTATCAGTATGGTGAACTTGTAGAGGTTATTCAAAATAGAAGTCATACTGGCTTGTGTCCTTTAGAAGATAGTGTTAAGGATACAATGGATCCTCAATGTGCTTACTATTTAATTGAAGAGAGAATCATGAAGTTGATGAAAAAATAATGTTTACATTTCCTTTGAGTGCACATAATGCTAGTAGGAGGAATGAAACATGGAGAATTCTAAAAAAATAAGGCTTTTATATCAAATGCTGATTCAGTTAAGTCCATATTATTTATATTTTTGTATCTTATTATTTGTTATGAGTGGAGGTTTACCTATCTTTTTTTTAAAGGGAATGACTAATTTCTTACCATTTACGCTTATAATTTCGATGGTTCTCATTGAAAGTGGCTATGCTTATTTTCATAACGGACATTCATTGAGTGAAGAATTAAGTGGTTGTGAATTTATTATGAACGAGCCTAACCTTACTAGACAAATGTTTCGCATTTTCATATTGGAGGGTATCATTCCCTATGGATTAGTCTTATTCACTCATACTTGGGGATATATAGCGTATATCCTAATTAATGAATTATCTCGCTATCTCCATCCATCGAAAAAAACATTGATTGAAGTCATCATGCAAGGCGAATGGGCAAAAAAAATAAACATCTGAATCTATTGCTTGATTAATAAGATGTTTTCCAATATAATAGGTTAATAAAGGTTATGAAGGAAAGAGTAATAAAATTTCAATTTTAGAGAGTAGATGGTTGGTGAAAATCTATATGCGAAGTTTTATGAACATGGCTCCGGAACTGTTTTTCTGAATCATTAGGAAAAAACGTATTCACGCGTTAAGTGATTGAGGTGTACCATAGAGTACATAAATTAAGGTGGTACCACGAGACTTTCGTCCTTTGACGTGAGTCTTTTTATTTTAATAAGGAGGGTTTAAAATGAACAAAGGAAAATATTATTTAACAACGGCTATTGCTTATACTTCAGGGAAACCTCATATAGGTAATACTTATGAAATTATCTTATCTGATGCGATTTGTCGCTATAAACGTCAACAAGGCTATGATGTCTTTTTTCAAACGGGTACAGATGAACATGGGCAAAAGATTGAAGAGAAGGCAAACGAAGCGGGAATTTCACCTCAATTGTTTGTTGATAGAGTTGCTGATGTAATTAAAGAAAACTATCAATTGGTTAATATTGACTATGATTATTTTGTGCGTACAACTGATGAAAATCACGTTAAAATTGTACAAAAGATTTTTAAGAAGTTATATGAACAAGGTGATATCTATAAGGGACATTATGAAGGATTATACTGTACTCCTTGTGAAGCGTTCTGGACAGAAAGTCAATTAGTAGATGGCAAGTGTCCTGATTGTGGACGTGAAGTTCATAAATCGACGGAAGAGGCATACTTTTTTAATCTACAAAAGTACTCACAACGATTAATTGATCATATTGAGAAACATCCAGAATTTATTCAACCAGAATCAAGAAAGAATGAAATGATTAATAACTTTATTAAACCAGGACTTCAAGATTTATGTGTCTCAAGAACATCATTTAAATGGGGAGTTCCTGTAGACTTTGATGATGCTCATGTAGTGTATGTTTGGATTGATGCTTTATCAAACTATATCACAAGTCTAGGATTTGACCCTGATGGAAATCATGGTGAACTATATAATAAATATTGGCCAGCTGATGTTCATGTTATTGGTAAAGACATTTTACGTTTCCATACGATTTATTGGCCAATTATGTTAATGGCATTAAATCAACCTTTACCTAAACAAGTTTTTGGCCATCCTTGGCTTCTTGTGGGTGATGGTAAGATGTCAAAATCAAAAGGAAATGCTATCTATGCTGATGAACTTGTTCATTACTTTGGCGTTGATGCTGTTCGTTATTTCTGTTTAAGTGAAATGCCGTTTGCTCAAGATGGTACGATTACATGGGAATTAATGATTGAACGAATTAATTCGGATTTAGCTAATGTTTTAGGTAATCTTGTTAATAGAACCATTACAATGAGTAATAAATACTTTGGTGGATTAGTAACAAATCCAAAAGTGGATGATGAATTAGATAAAGAATTAATCCACTTAGCATTAAATACACCTAAACTAGTTAATGAAAAAATGGATGAATTAAGAGTAGGGGCAGCTATTGAAGAAATCTTTACTTTACTAAAACGTTGTAATAAGTATATTGATGAAACGACTCCTTGGACTTTAGCTAAAGAAGAAAACAAAGATCGCTTAGCGACAGTTTTATATAACTTGCTTGAAAGCATTCGTATCTCTGCTGTTTTATTGAGTCCTTATTTGCCTGAAACAGGAAAGAAAATTCTTGATCAATTAAATACAAAACAAAGAGAGATTGAATCAACTCATACCTTTGGTCAATTAGAAACGGGCATTCATGTATGTGAAAAACCAGAAATATTATTTGCTCGTATTGATGCTAATGAAATGTTAGCAACAATAGCTTTAGCTCATGAAAAGGCAGAACCTGTTGTTGAAACGATTGAAAAGAAAGCGGAAATTACTTTTGAGGATTTCTCTAAAATTGATTTGAAAGTGGGCACAGTTTTATCTTGTGAGAAGCATCCAAAAGCAGATAAGTTATTAGTTTCGCAAATTGACTGCGGACATGGCGATATCAGACAAATTGTCAGTGGTATTGCCACTCACTTCTCAACAGAAGATATGGTTGGTAAGCAAGTGCTTGTTGTTTGTAACTTAAAGCCAGCGAAATTACGTGGTGTTGAGAGTCAAGGTATGATCTTAGTGGGTGAGACGGCAAATGATGCTGAATTAGCACTAGCTACTTGTAACTTACCGAATGGTTCCACTGTTCGCTAATGCTTTGTGTTAAACAGATTGATGTTTCATCAATTGATTATTCGCATGAGCTAGAACTACGTGAACTAATACTTAGAAGACCTCAAAATCTAATTTTAAGTGAGGATGATTTGCGTTATGATGCCTTATTTATTCATCTAGGTGCATATCTTGAAGATGAACTTATCGGGTGTTGTATCTATCGTGAGAGTTCTAATGGAGTGGTACAAATTAAACAGGTTTGTGTACTCCCCAAGTTTCAACATCAAGAAGTAGGTAGAACGTTAATGCTTGAAGCAGAGAAACGGATTAAGAATGAAGGTTATAAACAAATCATGCTTCATGCAAGAGTTAATGCTTGGAATTTCTATGAGCATCTTGACTATGAATTTGAAGGTGAAACGTTTATTGAAGTAGGAATTAAACATAAGAAGATGATTAAAATGTTATAGACCATTTAAATGATGGTCTATTTTTAAAATAGTACTTTACCTGTCGTAGTAGTTGTGCTATACTTTGTTTACTCCATCAGATGTAGTAGTAAGGAGGTAGCCATGATTAGTAGTGATGTACTAAGAGGATATAATGATACAATAGTTTTATCCTGTTTGATTGAGAAAGATTCTTACGGTTATGAAATAAGTAAAACAATTACACAGAAATCTAATGGTAGTTATTTAATGAAAGAAACAACGCTCTATTCTGTCTTTAGTCGACTTGAGAAAAATGGCTATATTAATGCCTACGAAGGAGAAGAAACACTAGGTAGTAAGCGTCGTTATTATGCAATTACTGAATCGGGTGTTCTCTATTATTTAGATAAATGCCTGGAATGGGAAGAAACACAAAAATTAATAACACAATTTATAAGGAGAGAAAATAATGGAAAAGATTAAAACGTTTTTAAACAATGTCTTTGCTGCATTACCTAAATCAAAAGAAGTAGTTGATATGCGTAATAGCATTGAACAAGGAATGATAGAGCATTATAATGATTTAGTAAAAGAGGGTAAGAGTGAAGCTGAGGCTTTTGGTATCGTCATTAATGAGTTTGGTAACATTGAAGATATTCGTAGAGAATTAAATGTTGCTTCAAGAGATGATTTGATGTCTTCAATTGATGATATTATGATGATTGATCAATTCAAAATAGCTCGCAAAAGAAAATTCACCCAATTTTTAGTATTTGGTATTATCTGCTGTGTCTTTGCTGTTTTTGGTGCAGGAGCGATATCCCTCTTATTTAATGAAATCTGGGTAATTCTTTGCTTTGGATTCTTTGGTGCTATTGGAGCTGGTATGATTGTTTACGGTTCTATCATGTATGGAGGAGAAGAAAATGAAATTACTGCCTATGATATGAGTTCCCATGAACGAAAATCACCAAGTTATGCAATTTCGGCAGCTAAAAGTGGTGGAATTATTTTCCCTTTAACCGTTCTTATATACTTAGTTCTTGGATTTGGGTTTGATTTATGGCATCCAGGTTGGATTGTATTCATTATTGCCCCGATTGTTGTGAATGTCTTTGCTGCGATAATGTCAAAATAAAAGAGCCTTTAGGCTCCTTATTTGTTTAGCACAAAAGATATATTATCTTTTTCTTCATTTCTAAAGTTTTGGGTCCAGTCAATCATGTATGAGGATATCATTACCGTAATCAATGAATAAGCAATATTACTCATGGGTATGTAAGATAAAGACAGAGCTAATACAATAAGATCTGTAACTAAGTAAACTCTAGCTATTTTATATTTAGTAAGATGTGATATAACGAGCGCTAAGGCATCATCGCCTCCTGCTGCTCCCCCGACTCGTACTACGAGTCCAACACCTATTCCTACAAACAAACCACCAAGAATGGCTGCCAAAAGAGGATTTGAACTTAAATCTGGTAACAAGGGTGGAAATCTTTCAAAGATTGAATAAAAGAAAGCAAAACCAAAACTTGCTACGAGTGAATATTTTGCGAAGGTTTTACCTAAAAAACGTAAACCTACTGCAAAACATGCCATATCCATAATGAATCCACTTATCGCTGGTGATATGTCGAACCAGTGATTAAGTAGCAGTGTTAATCCTAATACACCGCCTTCAGTTACTCCACTTTGTTGATGGATGTTATATAATCCAAAAGATAGAATAGCTGAACCGAGTAGCAGTCAAGAACCTCTGCTAAGGACATCTTTGTGTCCTTTAATTCGGGATAACATAATAACAACTCCTTTTCTATAGAAATATTGTATCATATTCTTGTTATAAAGACAAATTGCGCAATATTAATAAACCTATAAAAAGATATAAATTAGATTTGATATGACAGAATATAAGGAGTATGCTATACTTTTTCAGAGGTGATTATATGGCAATTTATTGTATAAGTGATTTACACGGACAGTTCACTTTGTTTAAGAAAATGTTAGATAAAATCAATTTTTCTAGTGAAGATACACTCTATGTACTTGGAGATGTTGTTGACCGTGGGAAAGATGGAATAGAATGTCTACAATATATACTTAATCATCCACAAATGCAGATGATTCTTGGTAATCATGAAAAAATGATGATCGATGTTTTATACTCAAAAACGAATCTACCAAGATCCATACGCAGTTGGAATCGGAATGGTAATGGACCAACCATTGATGGTTTAATTCAATTAAGTGATGAAGAACAACTAGATTTACTCACTAAGGTATCTAAATTACCTTTATATAAAGAATTAAGTGTACAAGGCAAATCCTATTATTTGGTCCATGGTTCTCCTTACTCTGTAAAGGAAGAGGACTTTGTGCAAGTTGATCGCCGAGATTATCGTGATTATTTTGTGTGGGAACGATTTAATAAGGATCAACAATTTTTCCCTGATAAAATAGTGATTGCTGGTCATACACCCACAAGTTATCTACAAGATATAACACCATTAACCATATGGCATGGAAATAACATCATTGATATTGATTGTGGCTGTGCAATGTTAGGTGATGGTGGAAGATGTGGTTGTCTATGTCTTGATACACTTGAAGAATTTTATGTTGATGAATAAAAAAAGACAAGCGTAAAGCTTGTTTTTGTATTATAATATTAATTAATGTTAGGAGAGTTAAAATGATCGATGTAATCGTATTAGGTGGAGGACATGCTGGTGTTGAAGCAGCATTAGCTTGTGCTCGTTTAAATAAAAAAACAATGTTAATCAGTATGCATATCGATATGATAGCTACGATGCCATGTAATCCAAGTATTGGTGGGCCAGCAAAAGGGATAGTTGTACGCGAAATAGATGCCTTAGGGGGCGAAATGGGACGTGCAGCTGATTTAACTGCGTTACAATTCAAAATGTTGAATACAACAAAAGGACCAGGTGTTCAATGTTTACGTGTTCAGAGTGATAAAGAAGAATATAAAAAATATATGCAACATTGTGTATTAAACACTAAAAATTTAGAAGTAAAAGAAGCAATCGTTGAAAAAATATGCATTGTTGATAACAAAGTACAAGGGGTCGAATTAAGTGATGGCACTCATATTGAATGTAAGGCAATTGTTGTAACGAGTGGCACTTTTATGAGTTCATTGGTAATGGTTGGTCATTCTGCCACACCTTTTGGACCTGATGGTGAACCAACAACTGAAAACCTTTCTCAAAGTCTACGTGATGCGGGATTAAAAACCTTCCGACTAAAAACAGGAACACCAGCGCGTGTCTATACCGATAGCATTGATTTCAGTCAACTTGAGGTACAACCAGGAAGTAATGAATTTGTTAGTTTTTCACATCGAACAAAACATAATGAAATTTTACCTTTTGATAAACAAGCCATTTGTCATTTAACTTACACAAGTCCTTTAACACATGAAATCATTCATGATAATTTGAAGGAGTCAGCGATGTACTCTGGTTTAGTAAAAGGTGTTGGACCACGTTATTGCCCTTCTATTGAGGATAAATTAGTGCGATTTGCCGATAAAGAACGTCATCAGATTTTCTTAGAACCTGAAACAGCCAACCTAGATACTATTTATGTTCAAGGTTTTTCAACATCAATGCCTCATCACATTCAAGATAAAATGTTACGCAGCTTACCTGGATTAGAAAACTGTCGTATTCAAAAATATGCTTATGCGATTGAGTATGATGCAATTGATCCATTACAATTAAAACCAACCCTAGAAGTCATGGGGATTGACTTCTTATTCACAGCTGGACAAATTAATGGAACAAGCGGTTATGAAGAAGCAGCAGCTCAGGGACTCATGGCAGGTATTAATGTTGTTCTTAAGTTAGAGGGTAAAGAAGGCTTAGTCTTAAGAAGAGATGAAGCCTATATAGGTGTTATGATTGATGACTTAGTCACAAAAGGTACAAAAGAACCTTATCGACTCTTAACTTCTAGAGCAGAATATCGATTATTGTTACGCCATGATAATGCAGATGAGCGACTAAGCCAAATTGGTTATGAAGTTGGTTTATTACCTGAAAGTGATTATCAAGCTTATATGAATAAAAAACAGCGAATAGAAGAAACGATGAAGAGTCTTAATGAAATTCGCTTCACACCTAAATCAAAAATTAGTGAATATCTAAGTAGTTTAGGATTTGAACCTTTAAATGAGGGAATTAGCGCTTTAGAATTACTTAAAAGACCCAACATTGACTTACAAGCATTAGCACCTTATACGAATTTAGATATTGAACAAGAAGTTGCAAAGCAAATTGAAATAGAAGTGAAATATGAAGGTTATATTAAAAAAGCAAGAAAGGAAGCGGATCGTTTAAAAGGGATGGAGAATTTAAGACTCATTGAAATAAATTATGATGAAGTCGAAAATCTAAGCCTTGAAGGTAGACAGAAGTTGAAAGCAATTCAACCTATCAATGTCGGACAAGCTAGTCGAATATCAGGAGTTAGTCCAGCCGATATTGCAGTACTTGCTGTTTATCTTGAACAACGCAAACGAAAATAATGAGACTATATTTAAAACAAAGAGTCTTTTCATGGAGTGATACATTTGATATCTATAATGAATATCAAGAAGTTATTTACCAAGCAAAAGCGGATATATTGACGTTATCACATCAAATTCATGTATTTGATGGTATTGGTGAGATTGGTTTTATTGATCAACAAGTCTTTACTTTATTACCGAGATTTGATTTGACTCATCGAGGCAATTATGTTGGAGAACTCAAAAAAAGGTTTTCTCCATTATCTCCATATTACACCTTGGATAATTCAGATTGGAAAATATCAGGGGATCTCTTTGCTCATGATTACATTGCCACGAATGATGTTGGAGAAACTATCTTCACAATTGAAAAAGCATATTTGTCTTGGGGAGACTATTATTGTCTAAATGTAAATAAAGATGAAGATGCTGAACTTGCACTTCTTGTTTCAATAGCTATAGATGCAGCCACATGTCAAGATTAATATCAAAGATAATGGAAGGAGATAAAAGATGATTGAAGTTAAGAATGTTAGTAAACAATTTAATCGATTGATTGAAAATAAAGAAAGAAAAAAGTTTCAGCCTAAATCAAAGAAAGAAGCGTTTTTAGCGGTGAATGATTTATCAATAATAGCGAATGAAGGGGAAATCGTCGGAATATTAGGGCCTAATGGTGCTGGAAAATCGACACTACTTAGAATGATGGCTGGTATTCTACAACCTAATAGTGGTGAGATTAGTGTTAATCATATTAAAATGAGCGAGAATAGTGATGAAGCTAAACGCTCAATTGGCTTTTTAAGTGGGAATACGAAACTTTATCAACGTTTAACTCCGAATGAACTATTGGCTACTTTTGGTAATATCTATGGAATGAGTAAAGAAGATATTGAAAAGAGAAGCAATGAAATTTTTGAACTTTTGGATATGGAAGAATTTAAAGATAATCGAATTGAACACTTATCTACGGGACAAGTTCAAAGAACATCAATTTCTCGTTGTTTAATTCATTCACCACAAGTGTATATTTTTGATGAGCCAACACTTGGGTTAGATATTCTAAGCTCTCAGGCTATTTTAGATTTCATGAAACAAGAAAAAGCAAATGGGAAGACGGTTATCTATTCTACTCATTACATGGAGGAAGCTGAAAATATTTGTGATCGTATTTATATGATGCACCATGGTGTTATTTTAGCTGGAGGAAGTGTTAAGGATATTAAGAAAAAAACAAAAACTAAGAATTTAAGAGATACATTCTTAGTTTTACTAGCAGATAGAGGTGAAACTCATGAACTTTAGAAATGCTTATGCTGTCTATAAAAAGGAAATGTTGGAGATTCTACGTGATAAAAAAACGTTGATTCTTATGATTTTAGTTCCTATTATCTTATATCCATTAATTATGGTTGCCTCAATGCAAATGAGTATTGGGATGAATACGAGTAGTAATGAACGTATTACAATAGCAACTAATGTAGGAAATACTCCTATATTAAGCGAATTAATTCAACATAATGATCCTTCTTTTAATATTATAAATGTTGAAGATGTTGATTTGGCTATTAAGGATAATACGATTGAAGCTTATCTAGAAGTCAATGAATTTCAAGAATACACTATTGTATATGATGCTACTAAGACAAACTCTCGGGCTAAATCAGCATTAAATACGTTTTTAGAAGAATATAAGCAACAGGTTGTGAAAGATAATCTAATTGCTGCTGGTCAAGACTTAACAATATTAGAACCAATCAGTATTGTTACTAAAAACATTGCTGATGGTGATTCTATAGGTAAAATGATGCTAAGTATGATTTTGCCTTTGTTGTTGATCACGGTAATAAGTATGGGGGCTATGTACCCTGCTATCGATATAACGGCAGGAGAGAAGGAGCGAGGAACGTTAGAAACAATGTTGACTCTTCCAATTAGTAATTTAGAATGTATCTCTGGTAAGTATTTAGCGGTTACGACGATTGCCTGTATAACGGGCTTCTTGAATCTAATATCCATTGGGATAACGGGTGGTTTTATGATAAGCCAACTCAGTGTATTGAATGATTCAATTAGCTTAAACTTTGCGAGTCTAATTCCAGGATTAATTATTACACTATTATGTATTCTTTTATTTTCTTTATTTATTAGTGCCGTTGTTATGTGTGTATGCCTCTTTGCAAATAGCTTTAAAGAAGCAAATAATTATATTACACCCTTAACACTTGTGGTTATGTTACCTTGTATGTTAACAATGGTTCCAAGTATTACGTTATCACCTCAAAATGTTGCGATACCTGTATTGAATATTGCTTTATTAATTAAAGATGCCTTACTTGGAAATGCGAATATTATGTTGGGTACACTGGTACTAGTGTTGAATGCAATCTATGGGTTCTTGGCAATTTATTTCTTATCAAGAATTTTCAAATCAGAAAGCTTGTTATTTAAGGAATCAAGTAGTTCCATGTTTGAATTCAGAGAGAATATTGAAAAAAGAGAAGTACCATTAATTGCTGATGCACTGTTAGTCTATTTAGTGGGTATGTTCTTGTTGATCTATGTTGGTGGATATTCCCAATTAAAATTAGGATTTAATGGATTGATTGTTAATCAAGCTATTATAGGTATATCTTGTATAGGTGCTTGTTTCTATTTAAAGACGGATTGGAAAAAAACATTCCACATAACTAGACCTAAATGGTTGAACTATGTAGGTGGAGCTGTATTAGCTATTGGAATATTCATTGTAAATATAGTAATATCCACTGTATTAGTGAATAATGTTAACGAAGTTAGTGAAACAGCGAAGGCACTAGAAGCGCTATTCACCAATACAACTCCATTTATGGGCTATGTAGTTATCTGCATATTACCTGCTATTTTTGAAGAGTTATTCTTTAGAGGCTTTGTCTTCTCAGCCTTACTTAAGAAAGTAAAGCCGTGGATTGCCATTCTTCTTTGCGGAATTCTTTTTGGTGCATTCCATATGAATCTTGGACAAATGGTCTCAGCCTCTATTATGGGAACAGTTTTTGCTTATGTAACGTATAAGTCAAAATCGATATTCCCTGCAATGCTTATGCATTTTATCAATAATGCGGTTGTACAAACGATAAATACTTATCCAACTTATTTTGTTGAATTTGAAGCATTCTTAAATGATATCTCAACAACAGAACTACTGGGATGCTTTTTGATTGGAGCTGGTATTGCTGGAGTTGGGTTCTGTTTTATTCGATGGATAAATGCTGAACGACCTTCATTGAATTTCTTTAAAAAGCAATAAATACGTGAGTGCTGAATTCACGTGTTTTGTTTTCTCAAAAAAAGACTCAACATCAGTCATTCATTGAACTAAACACAAAAATCACAAGATAATCATAAGAATCATTATGTTAAGTCGGATATTACTGTAAAAAAATTGAAATTTTATGCATTTCATGTGAAAATATAAAAAAGAAGAGAGCGATCAAATAAATGAAAAAGGCGATAACAATTTATCTTATAATATTTACTTTGTTAAATTTATTAGGTTTAACTGTTTTTAACTCGCAACCAGATTTCCATGGCTTAGTGGTTAGGACTTTACCTTTTACTAAAGTAAGTGATCGCTTAATTAGAGATACAGAAAATAACTTACACTTGAAGCAAAGTGATAATTCACTAGCTATGCGGAAAACGGCTTATGCTGTTGTTGCCACATATTCAATGATGCCAAGTGATGTGAAGTTAATTGCTGCACCCATGCTTAGTAAAAATCTTCCAGGAACAACCTTTAGAACGGATAACTATGATACAAATGAATCAATTGATTTATTAATTAAGATTATGAAGGATTATCAATTCAATGTCTTAGATTATCGTGAGTATCTTGATGATGAAGCTGATATTAAAAATTTGTTCTATAAAAACAGTTCATTACCATTAACTAAAACATGTTTTTGGGAATTCCAACAATTTGTAAGTTACTATAAAACAGAGTTCGGTGTTGATTTAGATCCTGAAGGATACTATACAAATCCAGCTAATTATATAATACAGACTTATACTAATGCTTATCTTGGTGAGTTTACTGAGGAAATTGGGCGTTATTATCACGGGGTAGATGATTATACTGTTATTTATCCAAACTTTGAAACGAGTTATCAAATTGATAACGGTGAAACTAGGGTTGGAGATTTTGTATCGGTGTTAATGAATCTAGAAAAATTAAATGATCCTAAAACAATGGTAGATAGTTATATGTTTCCGATAGGGAATCCTAGTGTAATCGTGAATCATACAACAAAAAATAATGAACGAATTTATATTATTACGGATAATTCAACATCACCTTATATTGCCTTCTTAACAACCTTGTTTAAAGAAGTGCATTTAGTTGATGTGAATAATATCCCAAAAAATTCAGCTGATTATATTAAAACACACAATATTGATAATGTTTTATTAGCTTTAACAAATCAAGTAGCTTATTTTGATGATATAGTTAAATAAAAAAGGAGGAATAAGTATGAAGAAGTTCAAACAAATTTTATTAGCTTGCTTACTTCTTTTTGTGACTCCTTTATCAATAAAAGCATTAGATACTGATGAAACAAAGAAGGTTAATTTTAGTGAAATTACTGCTGATGATGAAAATCTTGTTTCTTATAATAGTGAAGCTTCTAGAATTGAAGTAAAGCATCCAAATGGTTCGACTTTGTTTAATACATATTTAACGATATCGGATTATAGTGCTGCTATTCCTTATGAATTAGTATCTTTTAATTTAGAGAATCACTCAACATCATCTCTTGATTTTTCACTTCAGATAGAGAGTGGCGCGACACATTCATTAACGGATAATCAATCAGTTTTATTAGAAGGAGATAAGATATATCTAAGTTATGTTAATAATGGTACATTTACGGTACCCAAAAACTTCACAGGTAGAATTTATGTTCCTTTATCATTTAGCAATGAAGCCATAACTAAAATTACATTGTCTTCAAGAAACTTGAAGGATGAAGTTAATTATTATACTTCTGCTTTTAGAGTAATGAATCTAACTGATAATGAATTTATAAATGATTGTATTGCTTCAACTTTTTCAGTAAATCAACAAGAAATTAAAACTTCATTAAGTGAAAAATATGATATTAATTATACTAATACAGAGGCAATTGATGAAAAAGGTCAATGGTTAGTTAACACAATGAGTGGTGTAAAAGAAGTATCGATGAAGATCAAGGATAGAGATAATTTTGAAATTATTACTAAAGTGGATTTATCTAAATTGTTACCTGGAGAAATAAAGAATCCAGAAGTAAGTGAAACTGTTGTTGATAATACAGTGCCAGTTATTGAGATGAAAGATGGTTTTGTGTTAGCTTCATCACTCAATCAAAGAATATTACCATTACAGAAAGACATAGAAGAAGTTGTATCACCAAATAGTATTATCTTAAATCAAGTATTTCCTATTGGTATTTATATCTTATATTTAATAGCTTTTGGATTGGCTGTTTGGGGAGTATTCTATTTATATAATCATTATTTCTATGAAGATGAGTAAAAAAAGCCTCTAAAGTCTTAAGACCTTGGAGGCTTTTAGTAATTTTTCATATAATCAATAATCTTATCTAGAGTTTCATCACAAATGACATGTTCAATCTTGCAGGCATCATTTTCGGCATTCTCGTTTGATACCTTCAGAATATTACTTAAGAATGAATGTAATATTTCATGTCTTGAGTATACTTTATTCGCAACTAAACGACCAGCGTCAGTTAAGTAAATATCACCATATGTTTCTTGTTGAACATAACCTAATTCTTTCAAAGAATTCATGGCTTTGTTAACACTTGGTTTAGTAACATGTAAGTGATTAGCTACATCAATACAACGAGCTTTACCTTCTTTTTCATGAACCAATATTGCTTCTAAGTACATTTCAGCACTTTCACCTAATTTACTTTGATTATTCATGGCTGTGTTCCTTTATGAATTGAGAATACATCTCTTCGTTAAACCCTACTAAAACAAGGTTATTGCTGATGAGTAATGGGCGTTTGATTAGCTTGCCATTTAAAGATAATGCAAGAATCATTTCATCTTCACTCATCGTTTTTATTTTGTCTTTATAGTTTTCTTGTTTATATACTAAACCTGAAGTATTAAAGAATTTTTGAATAGGTAACTTACTTAAAGATAAGTAGTGCTCAAGTTCCTCAATACTAGGAGGGTTGTCTACAATATGTCGGCAAGTAAATTCAATTGAGTGTTCTTTTAAATATTTCTTAGCCTTAATACAAGTACTACAAGTTGGATATTCTATTAATATCATCGAATCACCTCATTTAATTTATGATACCATAAATATAGAGGAAAATAACCTATTTTGCTTTATTTTCTTTTAGGAAAGATACATAGGATATGAGCTTATCTTGTTCTTCGGCATCTATGTTTCTAAAAGTTGATAGTAGTGCACATTCTTCTTTTGATAAGTTATAGATGGATTCATCTTGAAGATCACCTTGTACTAATGATCTAAAATCAAGACTTAGGATATCACATATCTTAAGTAATGTCTCTGAATCTGGTCTACGTTTGCCATTAAGATAATTACTGATTGTGTTCTGAGATAAATGTAATTTCTCAGCAACATCAGTTTGTCTTAGCTTTTGTAACTCCATTGCATTCTTCAATACTGTTCCAATTTCACGTTTCATATAAAAGACCTCCAATTTTTATGCTTTTATTTCTTTATTAAGTATATCAGATTTTAATAAATAAGACAATTTGTGAATTGAAACTTATTATTAAACATGTCGTTATATTAAAGATTGAATACTTTTATATAAGATAGAAGCATCTAACTCTCCCTTATAATTAGCAGATAATTCATTATTTATGGTTAGATGTGTTAGCTGTTTCATTTGTTCATTATCAAGATCAATCCCTGCTTCAGTGAAGGATTTAGGTATTGATAAGAGTTTATAGATTCGATTAACTTGTTGATTTAATATGGAATCATTGATTAAATTTAAGTGAATAAGTAAAGCAAGACCCACCGATTCTCCATGCATCAATGATTTTAATGCAGGGATTTGTGTAAAGCTATGAGCGAGTGCATGAGTTAAGGATTCATGAGTATTCTCAAAAGCGAAACAACTCATATAGAGAATAGCTTCAATACAATGGGAAAAGGATTCATGAGGGGTTTGGTTTAAACAAGCATGATAAGCAGCCTCACTTTCATTAATCAGTGTATCAAAACAAGCCTTAGCAATCACTTGAGCACTGATTGATGAATAAGCATCACGCCCTTCAATATAAGAAGACAGAGCATCGCATACACCTGCTTTGAATAGCTTTGGTGGAGCATTAAGCAATAAAGTTTCATCAACAAGGCATAGACGAGGATGATTAGAAAGATGTAGAATCTTTTCAACTTCACCACTTTCACTATATATTATAGATAAGGCACTTGTAGCACCGTCCATTGAAGGACTACTAGGAGCAACAATACATGGTAGTTTTAATCTCTCAGCTAATGCTTTTGCACAGTCAAGGACTTTACCACCACCAATACCAACAATAACTTCAAGTTCATTTTCAAGAACGGTTGAAGCAAGCGTATTAAGAGCAGCTAATGTAATTTCCTCATCAAAAGGGATGCATTCAACAGGACAATCATTGATTAATAATTTAACTTCAACTAAAAATCGTGTGTTTAATAAAACACAAGCACTTCCTCCTAATTTTAATATTTCACTTTCTAACTCATCTAAAGCGTTTACTTTTTGAAGATAGTAAGGACAAGATTGAATATACATAAGCCACCTCCTATATAATACTTATAATATAGAAAGAGAGAATAGTAAAGCAGAATTAAAAAAAACAAAGGTTTAATGCCGGTTTGATGGTTATTGTGGTACAATATCAACAGAAATGGAGAATCCCTATGCAATTCAAAGAATTACAATTAAGTGAAGAATTATTAAAAGCCATAGAGCATTTAAACTATGTTGAAGCATTACCTGTACAAGAAAAAGTAATACCACTACTTTTAAATAACCAAGATGTTCTAGTTCAATCTAAAACAGGAAGTGGGAAAACAGCCAGTTATGCATTACCAGAAATAGAGAAAATAGATTGGTTATGCAATGAACCCCAAGTTTTAGTTTTAACCCCAACTAGAGAATTAGCTAAACAAGTTCAAGTGGATTTTAAAACACTAGGAGCTTATAAACGAATTAATGCCGTTACTTTATTTGGTAAACAACCTTTTAAACCACAAATCAATGACTTAAAACAAAAAGTTCATGTCGTTATTGGTACAGTAGGAAGAATCCTTGATCATTTAGAACGTGGAACACTTACATTGAATCAAGTACACACATGTATTTTAGATGAAGCGGATGAAATGTTAAATCTAGGTTTTATTGAAGATATGAAGAAAATCATGAGCTATTTACCGAAACCATGTACTATGGCCATGTTTTCCGCAACCTTGCCAGAACCAATGAAAGTGATCGCTGCTGAGTATTTACATAACCCAGTTGAGATTCATATTAAAGATCAAAAGGACTTCAATACGAATGTCACGCATACATATTTTAAGGTAACACCATCAACAAAGAATGAAACCTTATTAAAAATATGTTATCGAGAACTACCTGAACAAGCCATCGTCTTCTGTAATTTACGAGATACTGTAGAAAAACTATTCAATTATCTCTGTCACTCACAGTTTAGTTGTTTGATGATTCATGGAGGAATGCAACAAAAAGAGCGACTAGCGAATATGCAAGACTTCAAAGAAAAGAAATATCGATTCATGGTAGCGACAGATGTTGCTGCACGAGGAATTGATGTAAGCCATGTTACCCATGTATTCAACTTTGATTTCCCAACCATCAGCGAAGACTTTGTTCATCGAATTGGAAGAAGTGGAAGAGTTGAAAGAAAAGGTAAAGCCATTTCATTGATTATTCCATCACAAGAAAAATATCTACGTTTAGTTGAAAATGATTTAGATATTATTTTTGAAGAAGAACCAATTGAAATAGTTCAAGACTATAAAATGAATAAGATTTTAGCGACAAGTAAACCCATCGAATTAAAAGAAGCAAGATTTGAAAAAGAAAAGATGCGTTTATTCTTAAAAGCAGGGCGAGATAAAAAAATTAGACCTGGAGATATTGTTGGCGCTATTACCGCAATCGAAGGAATTAACTTTGATGATGTTGGTATTATCGAAATTAATGATCACCAAAGCTATGTAGAAATACTAAACAACAAAGGAAATAAAGTATTAAAACAATTAAAGAACTTAACAATTAAAAATAAAATTGTTCAAGTAGAAAAAGCAAAGGAGTAATCATTTAAAATGATTATTCTTTTTTTATCATAAAACAAGTAAAAGAATCATAGATGTATATTAGGGTAATTATTAAATAACTGAATTTTACTCAAAAATTGCCTATTCACAAATTTACAGATTATGGTATAATATACTATGTATTGGAATTATTGGTCGTTGTGAGTCCAAAGTTGAGACTAAATCATTGATCAGTATACAAAACATCATTTGTGTAAGTATTGAACATAAAAGTAAAATATGATTATTTACATAATCAGAAAAGAACTATTTAAGCACTTTCTTAACGGTTTTTGAGGCAATATATGGATAACAATCCCATTATCCTCCCAATAAACCCATTAAATAAGGTGTTTATACATGGTTTTTTTGAAATTATTTCATTTTTGTGTTGATTTATTGTTCATGAATGATATAATAGTAGCAAGGATATAGTTATGCAAAAACAATAGACTTTTTGCAAGCATATCCAGGATTAATTTTAATTCCAATAGGGAAAGAGAAAGAAAGAGAGGAAATTTATTTTATGAATAAATATTCAAAAAGAGCTTTAAAGACTACGGCTACAGTTGGTATGTCTTTGGCTATGGTTTTAAGTGCTGCGGCACCAGTTATGGCGGCGGCAGTCGATGCTGCTGGTGGAGTTTGCAATGCTATAGATATAGCCACAACTCCGAATGACGTAACTTGTGGTAAATTAGTCTTTGTAGAACTAGCTGGCAAAAACATTGCTGATTTCACAATGGAAGACAAGAAAGTTGCAATTTCTGCAGCGAAAAAAGTCGATTATTTCACAGCTGTAAGTATGTACGGGGATGCTTTAACTGCTTACAAGGCTACTGCTAACGTAAGCGAAACTAAAGAAATCGCCGCTTGGGAAAAAGCAGTTACTAAAATCGAAGCGATGTATACTGGTGTCTTCGCAACTACTGCGGACATTACAAATGATGAAGTTGTAGCAACAAACGTTGGTATAGTAAAAACTGTTGCAACAAATGTTGCAAAAACAGGAACTGGTACTGATACTTGGACAGCAGTTGCATTTGCTGATAAGACTAACGGATCAACAAACTTGGAAGCTGCAAGAGCTGAATTAAAAAAGATGAATGACCTAGTTAAAGATGGTTATGATTTAAACATGACTGCTGCAATGCAAACAGTATTCGAAGATGCTAGAATGGCGCTAGAAGATGAAGTTAACACGTATTTAGGTGATACTAAACCTGCAGATTTAGCTGACTTTGTAATTACTTGGGAAAAGATTCTAAAATTTGACCTTGCTAATGAAGATTCTACACTAGATGAATTAGATACTGACATCATTACTAGTGGAGAAGTAAACAGAATTAATCTATCAAGCAAGTCTGCTCTTAACGCAAGAATCAAAGCTATTAAAGACCATGACTTCTATACATCATTCAAAGATGAAGAAGCTGTAGTTGCTATCGTTGAAGCTTATGAAGAATTGATTGCTAATATCGATGGTAACAAGGATTTAACTAAAACTGATTCTTACAAAGCTTATGTAACAGAAAAAACTGATGATGCTAACAAAACAGCTAAAGATGCAATTAAAGCAATGCCAAAGGCTGCGGACAATACAGATGCTAAAAAAGCTGATGCAATCGCTGCGGATATTGACAATGAACAATTTGAAGCTTTAAAAGCTTATAAAGAAGATGTTCTTGATGAAGTAGTAACAATGGCAACAAGAAAAATTGGAAACTATCATATTGAAGAACTTACTTGGTCAAAGACTATAAGTAAAACTGTTCAAAATACAGTTAAAAATAACTTGATTCCTGCCATTTATACATTAGTTGATACTAAAGATGGTTTATTTGGTTATGATGTAATTGTTAATCATATGGAAGATTTCAATGCTGCTTTAGAAGCTGCTACTACTGATATTGAAAAAATTACTCCTGCTAATATTAAAGCAAGTGATAAAGCAAAATTAGAAGCTGCTGAAGATGCTCTATACGAATTAACTAATGAAAAGAAAGGCGCTTATGTAAACAACTTAACAGATAAAGAAGCAAGAAGTTTACGTGCTGCTGAAAGAAAAATTGAAAACTTACGTGAAGCATTCGATAACCTTGGAACAACAACTGCAACAGGTTGGTATGACAAAGGTAATGGTAACTGGGGTTACAACAACGAAGACGGAACAGCTGCTACTAAATGGGTTGCTGCTGGATCTGACTGGTACTACGTTAAAGGTGGTAACATGTTAAGAAACGCTTGGGTTGCTCAAGATGCTAGTGGTGCTAAATGGTACTATGTAGACAACGCTGGTAAAATGGTTTCTAACACAACTATCGATGGTTTCGTAATCGATGCTAACGGAGTTTGGACTAAATAATTTAGTTTAACCTATTATGATTAAACGAGACGAACTTATTCGTCTCGTTTTTTTAACTAAACTTCAATTGATAAATATATCTTACTTTAATTGTGGTTTTGTTAAGAAAGATAAAGGGGAATTTATATGACAGAATATCAACTATATATTAAAAATTTAAGCGAGAAAATGATTTGCTATATTCTAGTGACTTTGATGGTAGCAATACCAATCGCTCATTACATTATTTTAGCTACAAGTAATAATGGTAATTTAATTCAAAACTCCATTTATTTTTGTTCAGGTCTCTTAGCTATTATTCTATTGTTAGGAGTTATACAAGGTGGAGTTAATTTTCACAATAAACCAATATTACTTATTGTTACTACACTTACTGCAATCGCTTTACTTTCCACCTTTACTTCCCTTAACCCTAGCTTATCACTTTGGGGAGATGTTGGCCGATATGAAGGATTAATTATGATGCTATCTTATTACATAATTTTTCTTTCCGCAATGGCAATTCAAGACAAGAAAAGAATTCTAAAACTAGTTAAAATATTTATGTTTATTGGTGTAATTCATTGTGTCTATGGTGTTTGTCAAAAATTTGATTTACTGGAAACCATTGTAATAGACAAATATGGAAATTCTGTAAGTGGAGTTGCAGGTAATCCAAACTTCATGGGTACCTATACGGTTTTACTTGCTGGTTTAAGTAGTACATTCTTCTATTTTTCCAAGAATCTAAGAGATAGAATATTTTATTTAATAACTTTAGGCGTGTTTTTGATAACATTAATACTTACTAATGCTATGAGTGCCTTATTCGGAGTAACTATAATGGTTATATTTTTCTTTGTCATTATTGTAATTACGTGGAGAAAATATACAAACAGGAAAGAAAAATTAAGCTCGTTTAAGTTCTTGCTTGTTGCATCTGTTGTTATAATATTTGCACTGATAGGAGTTATTTCGATAACTGGAAATCAATACCTTGATCAAATTAGTGAAATGATGATTGATTTAAAGAACTTAGCAACTGGTGGAGAAATTACAGTTGAATCAGGAGCAAGAAGATTTCTAGTTTGGAAAGAGTCTCTCTCATTAGTTCCTAACTACTTCTTGTTTGGAAGTGGAATAGATACCTTTGGTTTAGCTTATCATGGAGTTTTTCCGGTAAGAGAAGAATACTTTAATAAGGCACATAATGAATTAATACAAATAGTTATTACTCAAGGTGTACCTGCTTTGATTCTTTATCTATCACTATATTTTGTTGTATTTAAGAATTTTGTTAAAAGACTAAAAGAAAACTATAAAAATAAAGAAGGATTAGAATATGACTTCTTATATATTGGATTGTGTATCGCAGTTATTGGTTACATTGCACAAGCTATGTTTAATATAAGTACGATAGATGTTGCTCCTTTCTTCTGGATGTTGTTTGGGTTCCTTGCTGGTTTTGGAAGAAAAGAAAATGAGGATGATTTCTATTTAAAGTAAATATTGAGTTTAAATATAAAAGATATACCTAAAGTAATAATACGAAAATTTCAATAAATGAAAACAAAGGAGAGTTACTTATGATAACAGAACCAATAAGAATTCTTCAAGTCTTTGGTCGACTAGACAGAGGTGGCGCCGAGGGTGTCATCATGAATCTATATAGGAAGTTTGATAGAACAAAAATTCAATTTGATTTTGTGGTCCACACAGATAAAAAGTGTGCATATGATGATGAAATAGTAAAATTAGGAGGACGTATTTATCGTGTCCCACAATTTAAAGGTATTAATATTTTTAGTTATTTTAAAGCATGGAATAAATTCTTCAAAAAACATAAAGAATATAAAATTATCCATAGCCATGTAAGTAGTACAGCTATTATCTACTTATTATTAGCCAAATCAAAAGGATTAACTACTATCATACACAGCCATAGTACATCTTCAGGAAAAGGGTTTCAAGCGTTAGTAAAAGACATCTTACAAGTTCCGCTTAGGTTTATTTGCGATTACTATATAGCTTGTTCACACGATGCAGGCAATTGGTTATTTGGTAAAAGAGTTACGAAAAGTGAAAAATTCTATTTGTTGAAGAATGCAATTGATATGAATGAGTTTAATTTTAATGAAGATAGTAGAAGTAAAATACGGAACGAATTAAATATTAGTGAAAATAAGAAAGTGATTATACATGTTGGAAACTTTTGTTATCCTAAAAATCACGAATTTCTAATTGATATATTTTCATCGCTATTAAAGGAAAATGATAGTTATATATTACTTCTTGTTGGTGATGGAGAACTACGACAACCAATAGAGGAGAAAGTTACTAACATATTAATTCAAGATAAAGTCAAATTTCTAGGAGTTAGAGAAGATGTTTCTAGATTACTAAGTGCATCAGATCTGTTTCTATTTCCATCACACTTTGAAGGACTTCCTTTGTCATTAATCGAAGCACAAGCATCATCTTTGCCTTGTTTAATATCTAATGCTATTCCAAATGAAGTAATCGTTACAGACTTAATACAAACTCTTTCGCTTTCTGATTCAGCAAAAATATGGAGTGATAAAGTAAAAGATATCGTGTCAAAAGAATGTGATAGAAAACCAAGAATGAGTAACGAATTAAATGAATATGACATTACCAAAACAAGTAAATGGTTGTTTGAGTTTTATATGAAATTATCTAATGAAAGGGAAGGCAAATGATGAGTAAAAAAACGATTACTGTTTTAACACCTACATATAATAGAGCTAATTTATTATCTAATTGTTATCAATCATTAGTTGCTCAAACCTGTAAAGACTTTAATTGGTTGATTGTTGATGATGGAAGCAACGATAATACGAAGGAAGTAGTTGAATCTTTTTATAAAGAAAAAGCAATTGATATTAAATATCTATTTAAGCCTAATGGTGGAAAGCATACAGCACTTAATTTGGGGATTTCAAAAACAAGTGACGAATTAATTCTAATCTTGGATAGTGATGATGTACTAGCAGAAAATGCAATTAAAGTAGTACTTAATTATCATCAAAAATATAGAGATAGTAATATTCAATTGTGTGGATATTCATTTCTTAAAGCAACTATGGATGGAAAAGTAATTGGAGATATGCACGCGAACTCAGAAGAAATTGATGATTTTATTAATATGAGAATAAACAAGAAAATAACCGGTGATAAATGCGAAGTATTTTATACATCTATATTAAAAGATTATCCATTTCCAGTATTCGATAATGAAAAGTTTTTAGGAGAAAGTGTTGTCTGGATACCGATGGCACTCAAATACAAAATGGTTTTTATAAATGAACCAATTTATCAATGTGAATATTTGGAGGAAGGTTTAACTAAATCTGGAAGAAAACTTAGAATCAGTTGTCCAAAAGGTGGAATGTGCTACGCAAAACTAAATCTGTTGAAAGAGTTTAAATTATTGCACAGAATTAAATATGGGATTTTATATAACACCTATAGTTATTTTGCTAAAGAAACGATATTGGATATAGTTCATTTAAAAGAGCATATGCCGCTATTACTTCTTACTAGGCCTTTTGGATATTTAATATATCTATTATGGAAAAAAAATAAATAGTTGATGAGGAATTAAATGATTTGAATTAATAAAATATTGTTGGATTGAGTGGAGGGATTGTATGAGTAGTAAATTAATAGAAGTATTTAGAAAATATAGAGAATTATTTATCTTTTCTATTGATTTATCTATCGTTGCTTTCTCGTTCTTAATAACAACGTATGGTCGATTCGATTTCGATATAAATAGATTACTTATGTATGGCTTTCAAATGAATTATTTAAAGGCATTTGGAGTATTACTTGTTTATGGTGTTTGTTTTTATATCTTTAAGGTATATAAAAGTCTGTGGAAATATATGGGGATACAGGAATCAAAGAATATTGCTTACTCAGTACTCACATCATCATTCATACTTTTAAGTTACTGTTTCTTTTTTAATTTCCAAGCGATGCTAATCAATATTATCATCGTTGCAGGTATGTTAATTATTTTAGCGATGTTTGGATTAAGAGTATTGTATCGAATGAAACGATATAATTCATACGCAGATGAAAATAAGAAAAACGCAATTATCGTTGGTGCAGGTGATGCGGGTTATATTGTACTAAAAGAGTTAGAACAAAAAGAGAACCAAACAATCAAAGTACTAGGCTTTGTTGATGATAGAAAAGCAGGAATGATTGTAGCTGGGAAAAATGTTTTTGGAACGATCGATCAATTACCTATTCTTACTCAAAATCACAAAGTAGATTTATTATATTTTGCTATTCCAAGTGTTTCTATAAAACAACAAAGAAGAATATTTTCGATAATTGAACCATTAAATATAAAAACTAAAATCATAAAAACAAATGAACGTATTTTCCAAGATAAAAACACTTCTGAAAAGAAATTTCCGATTCAAGATATCTCTATTGAAGATTTACTTGGAAGAGGTCAGATAACACTGGACCAACAGGAAATTAAATCATACATAGAAAATAAAACAATTTGTATAACAGGAGCTGGTGGTTCTATTGGTTCTGAATTATGCAGACAAATAATAAAGTTTAAGCCAAGTATTCTATTAATGATAGATATCAATGAAAATGGATTGTATATGCTAGAACAGGAATTTAATCGACTTAGAACAAATGGATTATTAAATCATGAAACTAAAGTACTTTCTTTGATTGCTTCAATTCGTGATGAAAAAGCTATTAATGAAATATTTAGTTTATATCATCCTGAATCGGTATTTCATGCTGCGGCACATAAGCATGTACCACTCATGGAAAGTAGACCGAAAGAAGCAATTAAGAATAATGTATTTGGAACAAACAATGTAATCCAAAGTTGTATTAAAAATAAAGTTAACCGATTTATCTTGATATCAACAGATAAAGCAGTGAATCCAACGAATGTAATGGGAGCAACTAAAAGAATGACAGAACTACTCTTGGAAGCAAATCGAAATAATGGTGTCACTAAGATGGCAGCAGTACGTTTTGGGAATGTACTGGGTTCTAATGGCTCTGTAATACCAATATTCAAGGAACAAATAAAAAGTGGCGGACCAGTAACTATCACTGATAAAAACATCATCCGTTATTTCATGACAATACCAGAAGCCTCACAGTTAGTCCTTCAAGCAGGATTCTATGCACATGAAGGAGAAATCTTTGTGTTAGATATGGGTGAACCAGTAAGGATATTGGACTTAGCAGAACGTATGATTCGTCTAGCTGGATATAAACCTTATGAAGATATCGATATCCAAGAGATAGGATTAAGACCTGGGGAGAAGATGTTTGAAGAATTACATCTAGATTCTGAGAGTGTTAACAAAACAAACAATGACTTAATCTTTGTGAATACACCTTTAAATGTAGAAAAAGAAGAAATAGAGTCTAAACTATCAGAACTTTCAAGTATCATCAAAGAAGACAAAAGTGACGAAGAAATAAAGAAAAAATTACTATCACTAATTAAGTAGATTCAGAAAAATAAAAATAGAAAAGAGGTAAATCAAACATGGATAATATCAAGCTGTCATTTATTGTACCAATGTATAATGCAGAGAAGTACTTAAACTTATGCATCGATTCACTATTAAATCAAGATATACCTCATGAGGAATATGAAATCATTTGCATCAATGATGGTTCAACTGATAAAACTAAAGAAATTTGTTTAGAGTATCAAGCTAAATACAAAAACATCCATTACTATGAACAAGAAAATAAAGTAGATTATCCTTTTACTGAAATCATGAAAAACATAGTAAAATCAATTCTTCAGTTTCAATTTCAATATAAAAGTTTAGTAATACTATTCCTACATATTAAGGAGTTTCTGTCGAAAAGAACTAATATTGTAAAACCAACATTAAATATGAAGGAAATTGAGAGTTTATATTATGGCAAATAAAAGAGTTACAAACACTATTCTTAACTCATCCTTTGCAAGCATATCTCAATTTATTATTTTAATATTTGCTTTTATTACTAGAACCTTTTTTATAAGAATTTTAGGAGCAGAATATCTTGGATTTGATGCGTTATTTTCTAATATACTGAGTGTTCTATCCATTGTGGATTTAGGTATAGGCACTGCACTTAACTTTTCTTTATATAAACCAATGCATGAGCAAGATAAAGAAAAAGTAGCTGCTATTATTCAGTATTTTAAAAAACTATTCTATGGTCTTGGAGCTTTATTATTGTTGCTTTCTCTTTTAATAACACCCTTCATCGGTTATCTAGTAAAAGATATAGGAAATAACTTAATCTATATGCAGAAGGTATTCTTCTTATATGCAATTATGACATTTTCAACATACTTCTTTGTGGATTGTAGAACCTTATACTTCTCCTCACAACAAAATTATAAAGTGCTGGTGTATGATTTCATTGCAAAGATACTAGTAAAAATTCTTCAAGTCATTTTATTAATGAATTATCCTAGTTATTTAATCTATTTAGGCATTGAAATCATTACCAATCTAATTATTAATTTATTAATGAAAAAGAAAGCAATGAAGGAGTTCTCATATGTTTATGAAAGAAAATATCAACTTCTAGCAAAAGATAAGAAAGTGATATTTAATGATGTAAAGTATCTTAGTTTAGGGAAGATAGCTAGTGTAGGAATTGCTAGCACAGATAGTTTAATTATTTCTAAATATATTGGTACTGCATCGCTAGGCGCATATTCAAATTATTGGTTAATAACAGGAGCAGCAGCAGGATTAGTTGGTAGCTTCACCAATGGGATTGTTGCTTCTTTGGGTGACTTGTTTGCAGAAAACGATAAAGAAAAAATCAGTTTTACTTTTAATCTATATAATTTTATTACATTTCAATCAAGTGCCTTTTTTTTGGTAGCAATACTTTCATTGATACAACCATTTATGTATTTGTGGTTAAAAGGAGATTTATTATTGGATCGATATATTATAGGAGTTGTCGTATTTAATAGTGCCTTTGGTATTATGTGGAACTCAATTAAAAATGTTATACAAACAAAAGGATTATTTAGAAAAGATTTACCAATTCAACTTACTCAGGTTGCCTTAAACTTAATCTTTTCTTTGATACTTGTACAAAGATTAGGAATGGTTGGAGTATTTTTAGGAACTACAATAAGTCAAATTATTGCGTACATAATGCAAGTACATTTAGTTTCAAATGAAGTAATTAAATCAAATTTATTTAGTCTATTATTCCAGCAGATGAAATATGGAATTATAGCTATCATTCAATTGTTTCTTATATATACGCTCATTGATACATTGTTTGTTGAATACACGATAATTAATTTAATTCTTCGTGGTTTATTGGTTGTATTATTATTTGGTTTAACTGAATTTTTAATTTATAGAAAGAACAATAACTTCAAAGCTTGTTTAAATACTGCATTGGGTATAATCAAAAAATTCAGAGAATTACAAGTAAACAAGTGATTATACAAATAATACGAATTCAAAATTCTAGAGCATAGGGAGTCAAACATGAAAAAAATATGTTTTGTTGTATTTAATTTATCATATATTGGCGGAATAGAACGAGTTAATTCAGTCATTACTAATATACTCGCAAATAATCCAAATTATGATATAACGCTTTTATCTCTTTTTGGAAATGAGAGAGAAATGAAAAACAGTTTTACGGTCAATGAAAAAATTCATTTAAAATGGTTAATTAATGAACCGTTGGATTTTAGAAAAAAAGCTTTAAAAGTTATCAAATTAATTGAAAATGAAATTATTGTTAATCAATTTGATATTGTAATTACTGGTGACCTCAAAACCTATTTCGCATTTATTAAAATGAAAAACAAGAAGAAATTCAAACTTATTTTATGGGAGCATTTTAATAATAATGAATTCCGATCTTTTCTTCGCAAACAAGCGAAGAAACTTCAAATGATATCTACAGATAAAATGGTTGTACTTACCAATTTAGATAAAGAATCAAATATTAATGAGTTTGGATTTGCTAATAAGATAGCCAGAATTTATAATCCCTATAGTTTCATTCAAGATATGATGCCAAACATACAATCAAAAAAAATTATAACCATTGGTAGGTTGGTAGCACCGCAAAAAGGGTTAGAATTTATTGTTCAAATTGGTAAGATCATTTTTAAACGTTTCCCTGATTGGAGTTGGGATGTATATGGAAGAGGTGATCAATACGACGTAATAAACAAACTTATTATTGAGAATAAACTTGAGGATAATATTCACCTTAAGGGAGTCTGTTATGATGTGGAAAATATTTATCCGAATTATTCAATATTTGGTCTAACATCAAGATACGAAGGACTAGGTATCGTTCTTCTAGAAGCCAAGATGAGTAAACTGCCACTCATTAGTTTCGACATCAATTGTGGTCCTTCTGAAATCATTGCAGATGGTTTAAATGGTTACTTAATTCCACCATTTAATATAGAGGCGTACGCTGAAAAGATGATGTTGCTAATGGAAAGTGAAGAATTGCGTAAAACATTTAGTGAGAATAGTAAAATAGATTTTGATAAATTTACTGTCGAAACAATTAAAAAGGAATGGGAAAATTTACTTGATTCATTATAAAAATCTAACATTGTTTACTATTTTAAGTCATTTTAATAGATTGTAGCGGTTATTGTGTGAGAAGGAGAATATAAAATGTATGTAAATTATTTAAAGAGAATTATGGACTTCATTATATCTGTTGTGTCTCTAGTTTTATTGAGTCCAATTTTCTTATTACTTTGTATTCTTGTTAAAGCATCATCTCCTGGTCCTATCTTCTTTAAACAAGAAAGAATGGGAAGAAATGGTTTTCCTTTTACTCTCTATAAATTTCGTTCAATGAGCTGTAATACACCTGATAATTGTCCAACTCATTTGCTTGAGAACCCAGACTCATATATTACTAATATAGGGAAGTTTCTTCGTAAAACGAGTCTTGATGAATTACCTCAACTTTTTAATATCTTAAAAGGAGACATGAGTTTAGTAGGTCCTCGCCCTAGCTTAATGAATCAAACAGATTTAAATACACTTAGAGTTGAAAACAACTCAATTAAACTTTTACCTGGACTTACGGGGTTAGCTCAAATTAGTGGAAGAGATGAACTGGCTATTTCAGTTAAAGCTGGATTAGATGGTGAATATGCTAGAAATATTAGTTTTATGAATGATGTGAAAATTGTACTAGGAACGATAGGTATTGTTTTGAAACACAACGGAATTAAAGAGGGAAAATGATATGAAAAAAGTGTTATTTATCGCTCATGTAGAAAGTCATATTCTAAATTTTCATCTTCCTTTTCTAAAGCTCTTTAGTGATGAAGGATATGAAGTTCATGTTGCTACAAATGGAAATAAAACCATTCCTTTTTGTGATGTTCATCATAATATTTGTTTTGAACGTTCTCCGTTAAATAAAAATAATATAAAGGCATATCGAGAGTTAAAAGAAATAATTAGAAACAATCATTTCGATGTTGTTCATTGCCATACACCAGTTGGTGGAGTATTAGGAAGATTAGCTGCTGCTAAATCAAAAGGAACTAGAATTATTTATACAGCTCATGGTTTCCATTTCTATAAGGGTGCTCCTTTATTAAACTGGTTACTATATTATCCTATTGAAAGATTTATAGCGCATTATACAGATACATTAATAACGATTAATGAAGAAGATACTCGTTGTGCTAATACATTTCATTTGAGGGAACAAGGAGAAGTATTCATGATTGATGGTATCGGAATTGATATTAATCAAATAGATGAAGTTACACCTGTTGAAATTAAACGACAGGAATTAGGCATTAAGAATGAAGATATACTCCTTGTAACTGCTGGTGAATTAAATAAGAATAAGAATCAAAAAGTTATTATAGAGGCACTAGCTAAACTAGATAAGCCTAATTATAAATTACTCATTTGTGGATCAGGACAGTATTTAGATAAATTACATCAGTACTCAATTGAATTAGGAGTAGAAAATCAAGTTATCTTTGGAGGTTATCGTACAGACTTGATCGAAGTCTATAAAAGCTCTGATATGTTTGTCTTTCCTTCTTTACGTGAAGGATTACCTATTGCACTTCTACAAGCCATAGCTTGTAATCTACCTTGTGCTGTATCTAATATTAGAGGGAATATAGATCTAATTAAATACTGTTCATATGGATACACGTTTGATCCTAGAAATAGTGATGAATTAGCAAATATTATAGAAGAACATGATTTTAATGAGCAGGTAACTAGAAATCAAGATATATTTAGATTTGATATTAAGCAAGTAATTAAAAGAATGAAAGAAATTTATAATATCCAATAATTTGGATGTAAATGCTTTTGCTGAAATTTGCTCTACCATAATTATTAATTAAGAGAGACTAATTAATGCATCTTATTATATTTGCTAAAAGATATTGTCAAACGATGTTTGTAATAAATACGTTCATAGCTATTATGATAATTTAAGCTAAGTTCACTTTCCTGCTCGATACTTCGAACAAAAAGACAAATAAATGTGAAAACTCCAAATTGTTGATTTGTTAAATTCCTTTGTCCTGTTTATTGCATACTATTCGGGATACTCCTGTAATAGATATAATAGTTTCTTACCGTTTACCTATTACAACTATCCATTCTCATAAGGTGTCTAATTCTAAGAAAAATTATTAATTGCTTGTTTAAATGTCACTAAAAGTATATACTTATAGTGACAGGAGTGAAAGCATGGAAACGAAGAGTATGCCGCAACTGATAATTGAAAGAATGCAAGAAACAGCTTATTGTACGATTTATACTAATAGTGATTTTATAGATTTAGGAAATCAACAGGTAATCAAGAAAGCATTGTCACGCTTAGTTAACAACAACAAGGTTCATAGAATCCTTGATGGATTTTATACTATACCTTTTTATAGTAAAGTCATTGAAGAATATAGTTATCCAACGGTCGATCAATTAGCAAATAAAATAGCAGAAAAATTCTCTTGGAATATTTCACTTTCAGGTGAATCAACATTAAACTTACTTGGAATATCCACTCAAGTATCAAATAATTATGAGTATATTAGTGATGGTCCTTATAGAGAATATGAGTATAGAGGAAACACGATTACATTTAAACACACTTCTAATCGGACAATATCTTCATTCTCAAAAGAACTTTCTATTTTAATTCAAGGAATTAAAATACTAGGAGAACAAAATATTACTAATGATGTTATAATGAGGCTATCCATTTATTGCAGAAAACACATTAAAGAAGATATAGTAAAAGATACAAAACAAATACCGTCTTGGATTTACGAAGTACTAAGAAAGATTAGCGAGGTAAACCATGAATAATTTTATTAATTTATCAATTAGTGAACGTAATGCTATTATTGCCAATACAGCTGAAAGGATGAAAATGTCTCAAGCTATTATTGAAAAAGATTTTTGGGTGTGTTGGGCATTGTCTTATATCTTTAATCATTGTAAATATAAGGATTATTTTTGTTTTAAAGGAGGCACTTGTCTATCTAAGGTATATCATGTTATTGATAGATTCTCAGAAGATATTGATCTAATCTTGGATTTATCTTTAATAGATTTATCAATGAAAATAGCTTATGAAGAAAGAAGTAATCGTCAACAAGATATATTTAATAAAGATGTAAATTCTAAAACAGAAGAGTTTATTTATGAAAAACTTCTACCATTGTTAACAAAGGATTTTTCTGATTTACTTTCAGATAGTTTTGAACTATATATTGATGATATTGATAAGCAAACTCTTTGTTTTAGATATCCACAATCTTTTGAAGATGAATCAATACTCCAGATAATACGCTTAGAAATTGGTGTTCTAGCTGAATCAATTCCCTATCACAATAAACCAATTAAAAGTTATATTAGTGAACAATATCCAATGATATTTGAAAAAGACGATATATCAGTTAAAGCAATAGACGTAACTAGAACCTTTTTTGAAAAAATAACTATTCTTCATAGAGAAGCAAAGCGAGTTAATGGTAATTACCCTATACGTTATTCAAGACACTACTATGATGTCTATAAACTAATAAAGTGTGATATAGGTAACGAAGCATTAAACAACTTGAACCTACTTAGTAGTGTTGTTATCTTCAAGAAAAAATTCTATCCATGTACTTGGGCTAACTATGATGAGGTACTAATTGGACAATGTTGTTTAGTTCCTAAACAAGAAGCTATTACCGCTTTTAAGAAAGACTATGTAATAATGAAAGGTATGATTACTTCTGACTACCCAGATTTTAATGATATACTAATAGCACTTAAAGGGTATGAAGAAATAATTAATTCTACAATTAAATCTAAAGAGAAAGAACTGTGAGTTAATTCGCAGTTTTTTGTGCTCTAAGTAAAACTATATTGAATACATGTATAAATTATGTCAAAATTTATACATGTATTCAATATAGATATATATTATTAATTAGTATAAGAATGGTTGCTAATACTTTCCATTACCTACATCATATCAGTCTGTTAAGGCACTTGTTTCTAAGTTGCTGAAAGTATCAATCTTAGTAATAACTAAATGCATGAGAGATATGAAAAAAGCACAAATTGTGCTCCACATCTTAATCGATTTTCATACTTTTAAAATATGATTTATACCCACTTATTCTCATTTGATTTCCATTGCTTGTTAAAGATAGTATTACTAATCACAGCTTTAAATACTTCGTACAAGAATGTACTCAACACATTTGTTACTATTGAGATGTCTGATACATCTATTTCAGTTTTTATTATGAATGCTTTCCATCTAGTAAGCATTGTCTTGTTTAAGTTATATTTCGTTATTTCCTCAAATTGTTCAATTGTAAATCGATGTCCACGATTACTAAATGTCTTCCTTAAGGCCTCACACAATATATACCCATCTAGATCGTATTTCCTTGCTAAATAATAGATATCATAATAATCCTTCATTCTACTTGATAATTCCATTAAAGATAGAATTGCATCTAGTTTCTCTGCTATTGTCGTTTCAATACTATATGTATTAATTGTTGGGGAAACGAAATTATTTAATTGCGTTGGAATTTGTCTTCTATCTTGTCGTGGTACAATTACATCACCAAAACCAAATTCGATATTAAACATTATCTCTACATTTTTAATCTTGCCAAGAATAGAAACACCCACTCCTACATACTTTTTAGTCTGAGCTATTGGAGCAGCCTTTTTTATTTCGTAGTGAATGTAATCATTTCCTGTTTCTGTAGCAATGATGTCCTCTAATACTTTCATTAAATTTTCTGGTGTATTCTGAATCTTTTCAGTTAGAAAATCAATATCATTAGTGATTCTGCTTTCGAATCCACTTAATGAATAAAGGAACTATCCACCTTTAAGTATTAAATGATTATTATACTTAGAAAGTTCAACTCTTCTTAAAAATTCTTCCTGCATAAACAACTGCAAACACATCGAATAACTTCTTCCAGTTTCTTTCCCTTTATTTTTTAGCCTTGCTTAAACAGAAGCAGCTCTATCAGTCATTTAGTAACACCCCCATTATTTCAATTACTTTTTTATAAACTCTAAGTTCCTTAGCATATTTAATTAGATTAGCTATATTCTTTTTGTCATCATTTACATATGCTTTAATCGCCTTATTAAATGATTCACTGTCTATTCTATTACGATATTTAAAACAATCACATAACACTCTTTCTCTATTGTAAATTGGCAATTCGATGCCATTAATGATTGCTTTTGGTCTCCCTAATTCAAACTTTTCATCAGTGATATAGTATACTTTCAATTTCAATCCATTATTTATTAATTTTGTACGTGAGAATGTTCTTGGAACAGCAATCGTCCATGCACCGCATGTATGATCACTATAGCCATAATATAGTAAAGCAGTTTCCATACATACAATTGATTCCTTAATGAGAGAGGCTATTAAAACTCTTCTGAAAGAGAAGAATACTTTGAAATTTGATAATATCCATGTCTAATTTTATTAATTTTTCCTTTTTCATAAAGATCAGATAACTCATAATTTTTTATTCCTCGTTTGTTTAAATCAGAAGTCTTCGCTATGCCACCCAATTCCTTAATGATTTTTTTAACCTCATTCTCTTTAGTCATATTATCACCTCCGCAATTATTACAGCACACTTTTATCTAATTGTGTTTTTATATAGACTATTAAATTATAGTTCAATCAGCTATCACTCGAGAAGAAGGAAAATAAATATCTCTTTCTTCTCTATTTTTTATTTGCTAAATTGTTCAAGTAATCCAACACAACTATTAGACTTAAAAAACTGTCGGAAATGTATAGAAAAAGACCATTTAGAAATCCTATTTTGATTCTCTTGTAACTTTCATATGCAGTTAACTATTTTAGTTATGACTCTTCAATTATTTTAGTAATGTCAATTAGACTTGATAATTAAGGAGTTATTGAATTGTTTTAGACATCATGCAAAAACAATAGACTTTTTGCAAGCATATCCAGGATTAATTTTAATTCCAATAGGGAAAGAGAAAGAAAGAGAGGAAATTTATTTTATGAATAAATATTCAAAAAGAGCTTTAAAGACGACTGCTACAGTTGGTATGTCTTTGGCTATGGTTTTAAGTGCTGCAGCACCAGTTATGGCTGCGATGGATGGTTATGGTGTGTGCGCTGCCGAGTCAGCTGCATTAACTGGAAAAGAATGTGGTAGAGCGGTATTTGCTGAATTATTTGAAGAAACTATCACTGATCATGATATGGATTCAAGTTTAACTATTGAAATTCCAAATGCTAGTGATAATGGAGTAGACGAGGTAAATGCTTTTTATGCTGTTAATGAATTCAAAAATGAATTAAAAGCATATGCAGCGACATTATCATTAACTGATGCTAAGAAAGTAAATTCTTGGGTTAAAGCTGCTGAAGATATCAACGGTATGTTTGATAAAGCATTTGATACGACTAAAACATTAGTTTTAGTAGGTAGTGGTGCTGCTGGTGTTGCTGGTGCAGATGAAACTCTTGTGTCTACAGATATTGGAGAAGTTGGAAAAACTGCTAAAGAATTAGTTGCTGGTGGTAAATATGCAGATGCTGATGCAATGAAACTTAATAAAACTGCTGCAAAAGATACTAAAAAAGCATTAGATGATTATGCTAATGAAACAAAAGGATCTTACAAATACTTATCTGGAGATCTTAAAGATATCTTTGATTCAGTAAAAGCAGATTTTGATGAAATCTACGAAGAAGCTATCGGAACAAGCACAGACAAAGAACTTGCTGAATTTGTTATCGCTTTTGACAAAATTTTAACTAATGACATCAAAGGGAATGATACAAAATTAACTAAGGGCCAAGCTGAAATGACTGGTTACGGAAGCGCTGAAATGACTTTAAAGGCTGTAAACTTAGCTAGCAAATCAGCTCTTAATACTCGTATCAAGAACATCAAAGAGGCTGATCTTTATGATTCAGTAAAAGATGAAGATTCAGTAATCGCTTTAATTGAAGGATATGAAGCAATTCTTGATGAATTAGCAGGAAACTCTGATTTAACAAAAGAAGGCGCATATGTTGATTACATGAAAACTAAGACAGACGCTGCTGACAAAACTGTAAAAGTAGCTATCGATGCAATGGGAATTAAAACAGCTAAAGACTTAGAACGCGCTAAAGCTATTGCTAAAGATTTGGATAACGAACAATTTGAAATTCTTAAAGCTCTTAAAGAAGACGTATTAGATGTATTAGTTGAATTAAAAACTAGACAAATTGGAAACTACCATGTTGATGATAGTTCTTGGTCAAAGACAGTTGTTTCAACACAAAAAACAACAATTACTAAAAATGTTGCTGAAGTATTCACTACATTAGTGGATACTGAAGATGGATTATTCGGATATGATGTTGTTGCTAATCACATGGCTGATTTCAACGAAGCTCTTAAAGCAGTAACTACTGATATCGAAAAAGTAACTCCTGCTAACATTAAAGCTGCTGATAAAGCTAAATTAGAAGCTGCTGAAGATGCTTACTATGAATTAACTGATAAAGGCAAATTCGTTAATAATTTAACTACTAAAGAAGCTAGACTAGTTCGTGCTGCTGATAGAAAATTAATGAACTTACGCGAAGCTTTCGATAACCTAGGAACAACAACTGCAACAGGTTGGTATGACAAAGGTAACGGAAACTGGGGTTACAACAACGAAGACGGAACAGCTGCTACTAAATGGGTTGCTGCTGGATCTGACTGGTACTACGTTAAAGGTGGTAACATGTTAAGAAATTCATGGGTTGCTCAAGATGCTACTGGTGCTAAATGGTACTATGTAGACAACGCTGGTAAAATGGTTTCTAACACAACGATCGATGGTTTCGTAATCGATGCTAATGGAGTTTGGACTAAATAATTAAGCTAAAACTTAGTTACTATAATTAGGATTTCTCAAAAGAGAAGTCCTTTTTTCTATTATTCTGGTTATTCAAGAATTATATGTGTCAAAGCACTTGAATTTGGAAGTGAATGCTTATATAATGATACTAACTGATACTAAATAGTATCAGAGGAGGAAATAACATGGAAACGAGTAAGTTTATGATGATGTTGAATGATAACCATCTTTATGATTTAAAGAAGATGCAAAATAAATATTCACAACAAGATATAAGTGAATTCCTAAAGTACTATAAAGCTAATTTATTAACGCAAATTTCTTGTACAGATTTCAAGAATTCTCTTATATGCTATAATATGTTTCACAAGGAAATCAACTCTAAAGTAATAAAAAGGCTACTGTTACAACAGCATAATAGCACTTATGCTATTAATGCGATGGAGGAAGAAATCATTTCTTCATTTAAAATTGAAAACATTGAGAGTTCTAAAAGCAGTGTCAGAAAAATACTTAATGGTAAAGCTCCAATCGATGCTGAAGAAGAAAAAATATACTCAATGAAAAAAGGTATCGAGTATATTTCAAATAAAGAGAATAAAATTACTAGTAATAATATAGAAGAATTGTATAGACAAGCAGTAATGCCTTCTCTAAACACCACAGATCAATTATTAGAAGGCTCACAGTATCGTCATGATGCTGTAATGATAGTAAGTTCTAAGCTAGAACATATAGGTATGGACTATCATAAAATACCTAATGCAATGGATCAATTATTAGAATTTATCAATGAAGATAATATATCAAATGATTTAGTAAAAGCAGCAATTATTCATTTTATGATTGCATATATTCATCCATACTTTGACGGTAATGGAAGGATGGCCAGACTATTTCATTTATGGTATTTAATACAAAGAGATTATTCTTCAATCCTTTTTGTTTCATTAGCCCATTATGTTGAAAAATCAAAGAAAGAATACTACAAAGCATTTAAGTTAATCGAAGATAACGAAAGAATAAGTAAGATTCTTGATATAACACCATTTATCTTATTTTTTATTAATTCAGTTTACAATAGAATAGAAACCAAACAGGAGTTAATCATCAATGAAAAATTTACAGAAATACTAAATGAAGGGAAAGTGACAGAAAAAGAAAAATCACTTTGGTTATTTATTCAAATGAATTATGGAAAAGCAGGCTTCTCTACTAAACAGCTGGAGAAGGATTATTTAGATGTTGCTTATGCAACTATCTTTAATTTTGTAAATAAATTTGAGGATTATGGCTTGCTGCGAAGCGAACAATATTCAAACAGAAGAAAATATTTTATTTTTGAACAAGGCTGAGCATGTTAAACTAAGATAAAACTGAAGACTAAACGCAAAAAAGAGAGGATAATTCCTCTCTTTAATCGTATTAGGTTAAACTAAATTATTTAGTCCAGATACCGTTAGCATCGATTACGAAACCATCGATCGTTGTGTTAGCAACCATTTTACCTGCGTTATCTACATAGTACCATTTAGCACCTGTAGCATCTTGAGCAACCCATGAATTTCTTAACATGTTACCACCTTTAACGTAGTACCAGTTAGATCCAGCTGCAACCCATTTAGTTACTGCTTTACCATCGTTATCAAAGAAATCCCAGTTTCCGTTTCCTTTGTCAACCCATCCTGTAGGAACTTCAGTAACATCACCGTTAAGGATTAGTTTAATGTATAATGCTTCAATTAAGTCAGCATTTGATTTAACATTTCTTAATTCTTTTGCTGTTAAATTGTAAGGATTTCCACTTGCTGTTAATTCAGCAAGAGCTTTCTTAGCAGCGATAATTTTAGCAGCATCTTTATCAGTCATTTTGCTGCTTAGAGTCAAGCCTTCAACATCAGTAGTAACTGCTTTGATTAGTTTTTCTGCTTCAGAAGTAGCTCCAACTAATGCAACATATACACTTTCTTCATTTGCTTTGTCTAAGTTAGTTAACAATAATGTTTCTAAGTTAGTGCTCATAACTGTAGTTTTGTCACTAGTTGATAAGTATCTAGCTAAACCAGTGTCTTTAATACGTAATGAAATGTTTCCATTTGTACGTGTAATTGTTTCAATTTCAAAGAATTCTTCAACTACATTTTCAACATATGTTTTAACTTTATCAGCATCTTCGCCACGGAATGCATTAAATGCTTTATCATAAGCAGTTAATTTATCATCATCAGAATCATCATAGTCTTTTGCAGCAGCAGCTAATGTAGAAACTTTACCTGCAACTTTTTTGTAATCTTTTGTATCAGCATTTGTAGATTTGAGAAGTACATTAATGTCTTTGATTTCTTCAACCATTTCTTCTAAACGATCCATGTATTCAGCAACATCTGTATCATCTTCTACTTTTGAATATTTCAATAATTTGCTTAGAGCAGTAATGTCATCGCCTTTTACGTCTTTAATGAAATCTTCTAAATCAGAAAGATTTGAACGTTCGAAAGCAGCATCTTTGTCAACTAAGTCAGCAACTGTCTTACCAGTAATTACTTCTTCAGCTTTTAAAGCTTTTACATAATCATCAACAAAGTCACCTAAGTAACTATCTTCGTAGTCATTAACTGCAGTTTCCATTGCTCCAAATAATTCATCATAAATATCTTGATTAGTATCTTTAGTATCTTTTGCAATGTTGTTTTTGTAATCAGCATAGTAATTTACTAAAATTTGATATTTAGGTAGTACTGTGTCATATTCATCTTTGTCTAAATCAACACCATCAAGATCCGCACCTTCAGCAAATTGGTCTTCTAAGAATGTAATTGCAGTGTCAATTGCACCTGCTTTTTCATCTAATGTTAATCTGGCATCATCATCTTTGTGACCAGTTAATGTTTTAGCATCTTTAGATGCAGTAGTGTCATTTCCACAGTCAGCAAGTGCGGCTAATAAGTTAGCAACATTTTTTCCAGTACTACTACTTTTTGTAGTTGCAGCTAATACATCTTTAAGTGATTTACCTGCTGTATCAAAACCTTCTAGTATAGCGTTTGTAGCAGTCCAAGTAATTGTAGTATCATCGTAAGAAATGTTACTGATTTTTTTATCAGCAGTTTTTAAGTCTGTTTTAATAGCAAGAATTAAATCGTTTGCTGCGCTTAAATTAGCAGTAACACAAACTTCTGGAGCAACCGCAGCCATAGCTGGAGTTACAGCACTTAATACCATAGCCAAAGACATACCAACTGTAGCAGTTGTCTTTAAAGCTCTTTTTGAATATTTATTCATAAAATAAATTTCCTCTCTTTCTTTCTCTTTCCCTATTGGAATTAAAATAAATCCTGGATATGCTTGCAAAAAGTCTATTGTTTTTGCATGATATCAAAAACAAT
>F144_Wood_Sandpiper__coassemble_27_pt1 | contig 39068 bp, 44 predicted proteins | sample F144_Wood_Sandpiper__metabat2_low_PE_003 | metagenome-assembled genome bin F144_Wood_Sandpiper
TTGGGGTCTACGTAAAAAGTGTAAAAGTGGACTTTTGGGGTCTACATAAATTCGCCAGACCCCAAAACTAACCCCAAAATTATTTGGTTACCCAAAACCGCTTGGTATTACTCCCACTCGATATTGATTTTCATATTTATCTTGTTTTCATATGTATTATAGCATTTCTTATACATCACTTTCCAGTAAATAATTCTATTTCTACGCAATATCTATGAATTTTATTGTCAGTGTATTGTCAATTACTGCATTATCGATTTATGCATATTCATTTTCTGGCTTATAGCGATATCTTTCCAATCACACAATAACTCTTCTCTATGTTTTCTCACAAAATCTATAGCTATTCTTTGCTTTCTTTTTGGAAAATTATTACAAGCTAAAATTGTGAAATCATTAAGAGAAATTGACATAGAAAATTCACCATATTCAACATGAACATGAGGTATATTATGATTTTTTTCATCAGTATGTATAATAAAATTAATTCCTTCAACGTTAAAACCTTTCCCTCTAATTTCGTTTAACTCAAATAGTTCATATAAGAAATCGTTTATTTTACTTGGTGGTCTTCCTAATTCAAACCACAACAAAGGACACATTATTTCATCTAAGTTCATTCCGTTATCACCTTATTGGTATAAAGCTACAGGAAAAACAACTAAAGCAGGACCCTTAATCACATCTCGTATCTCTGATGGATTATCAATATTCTTTGGCATATTACGACGTTGTGACCGATTAAGAGGCATTTTCTTAATATCATCAAACAGCTCATCAAGTTTTATACTTTTACCTTTAGGTACTTTACGTATCACTTTGCACAGCATATATGATTGTCCAATAAAGTTTTCTTGTTCACATCTGAAATAATTCTCATCAAGATATGAAACTATTGGGTACTTCCCATCGTCAAAATTAAAAACACATGAAATTTCTTTTCCTGATTTCATCTTTCCTAATGCTGAGAACCCAGTTACAGCCTTTTCTGTTTTTTTGTCAAATATTTCTTGATCAGTTATATTTTGAATAATAGAAGCAAGATCTGCTATTTTTTTGGCACTATCAGTTAATTCCTTCATTTTTGAGAATCTTGCTGTCACTAAAACCTCCAAAAAATCATCTCTTTTTAAATTATTGTATGTTTCTTCATTTAACATTTCATAATACTCTATTCCATCTTCTTCATCTGCTTTCAAGTAATTATATATTTTGTCAAATTTAGCAGCATTACTTATCTTAACAGATCGTTTAATCTCTTCTTCTTGCTTCCCAGTGTGTGAACCAGAACCACTTATAATAGGAATCCCCCCTTTACCTTCAACGGTATTCTCTTTACTAGTTGCTATTGATTGTGATTCTTCATCATATGTATAGCCATCAATAGCTGCAATGTAATCCTCAAGTATTTTTGTGTTTAAATATAAAAAATTTCGTAATTTCATTTTATTCTTCCTCTCTTTAATGTTTATTTAATACTTTATATCTCTTATAGCTTTCAAAATTTCTTGATATTTTCCATTATCTCCTGATATAACAATATCATTTATAGCTGAAAGAAATAAAGCCTGTCCGCCCATTACCCCAGTTGCATCATAATCCTTTGGTATATCCTCAGCAGAGGTTGGTATTTCTATTTCATTAATCCACCATTTATCTAATTTGTTATATAATTGCACTAAATCATTAAATAATTTAGTGTCTTTTTCATTGAACCCCTCTTCTAGACTTTTAAACAATTCGTGTGTTATTTCATTCCGTCTTATTCTTATTTTTTGATACAATTCGTAATCATCTTCAGATATAGCTTCTGATTCAAAAAACCATTTCATAGAGGCATTATCTATCTGCTTATCTAATGACCTTACATTTCTTTTATAATCATCACTTTCTTCCCTTATCGTTTTACCATTATCAAAAATAAAATGGTTACAATAGAAGTCTCTTATCTGATTAACTATAAAATCTTTTAAACATTCATAATTAAGAATAAATAAAGAAGCAAATTCTATGTTTTTTTTCAAGTTTTTTTCATCAAGAAGATTTTCAACCCACTCTTGCATACCTTTCCTCCTTTTCAATTCGGAATTTTTTGCCAAATTTACTAGTAGTTTATTTATATATTATTCAATTCATCTAATGTGAATCCACGACTTATTACGTCGCTCTCATTAAATATACCATCATAAATGATATCATAATAAGTTTCACCTTCAAACTCATATGCGGTATATTCATACCATTGACCATTATCTTTCATCGTTTCCTTTGTAACAGGACAAAACAAAGCTAACACACTTTCTTTGGTGTACCTATCTGTTGGAAAAGGATAGTAATCATACATTTGATCCCATCCTATTCTTTTGGCACTCATCATATGGTACTGTCTCATAACACTTTCCTCCTTAAATTTACAAATTTTAATCTTTTTCAATTAAAAACTTTTCATGACTTCGTTAAGCTCTTTACGTATCAATTTTCGTTTTTCATCATTTTCAGGATACCCTATACATATTACCAATCTTAATCTACTTTTCTTATCAATACATAGCAATTCTTTTATTTTGTTTTCGTTAAAATATCCAATCATGCATGTTGCTAATCCTAATTCAGTAGCATGTAAAGTGAGATAGGAACACGCAATACCAATATCCGTATTTGTAAAATCTTGGTTTTTCAATTTATTAACAATTTTCTCAGAAAAGTTTGGTTTTTTTTCTTCGACAACAACAAACACAGTATTTTTAGTAAATGGTTGAGTTAATTTTACTATCTCTTTTCTTTTTATTTCATCTAGTACCACATAAAACATCCATGGCTGTGAGTTACATGCTGATGGTGCAAGACGAGCAGCATCTATGCAACTATAAACTAGTTCTTTATCTATCGTCTTATCAATATACTTTCTACAACTATAACGTTTGTTTATGATGTCTTTTAGCATAAGGTTATTTCTCCTTTATAATTCTAAATTTATTTTTACTAGTACTTTTTAACATATTGTGAAATCAAAGCTCTACAAGTATTCATCTGAATACACGCATAAAACTCCTTAGTTGCCTCTTTTCCTTGCCCTACTGTAGTCGCATTATTTGCATCTTCTTCACTTTCCCAAAGAACAAAATCTGTCCATGTATTGTCTTGTACATAATGCTCCCAAGAAATAAATCCCTTTGCCTTAGAAATAATTTCATCATGTAACTTCTGCGTTTTTTCTATAAATTCTTCACTACTGATATTTTTCTTAAGTTTATAAGAAAAAATCCATGCTGTTTTTGCCATCTTAACCGTTCTCCTTTATAGTATTTTAATAATTTAATTATATCATCTATTATCAAACTATTGTACAAAAAAAACATCATATGAAAAAAGATTGCATCACTACAATCTCTTACAATTCAATCACTTCTTTTCTTATAACTTCATCAATACAATTTTGTATATTGCTCATTTCTTGTACCCACTGCATTTGATTCTTCACTTTTAATTTCTCTGCAATACCTCTTTGCTTTTTAAAATCAGTTAGCAATTTCTCATACATATCATTTGCTTCCATATCAATATTTTGTAGATAAATGCTTAACTGATTGGTAGAAAGAAGTTTAAAATATAAACTCTTTTGATATTCCTTTAAATAGTTTAACTTCATTCTTCCATACTTTGATAATTGTATTTCTTGATTTTTTTTGATGTTAGGGAAATAATAGTCCCCTACTTTTGTATATTCGATTGTCATAATCTTGACCTTCCTTTCTCAACTCTTGATTGAGTTTCTAATTCAAATTGTTGTAAATATAATGATCGTTTTTTAATTCTTTCACAGCATTGTAGTTCTTTTCTTAATTCTTTTATCTTTGGTGTATATGATTTTGATTCTGCTTTTAATTGCTCTTTTAAGGCACCTTCAGGACTTCTTCGTATTTTGTTTCGACATTGTAACCTTTTACTTTCTAAGAATATTAGCTGCTCTTGTAGAGGCATTTTATATTGATTTAGTTGTTCTAATGTCTCAATATTGTTTTTACAAAGCAATATAGTTTCATTAGAAATGTGATCTAATTGTTTCATTGCTTGTCTTTGCTCTTTTGAATACTTTGGTCTTGTGTGATTTGATTTAGGTAGAATACCTAATTTAAATTGATAATAAACATACAACTTTTGAAATCCATTTAATTCTTTCCTTTCAAATTTTCTAAAGTATGGTTCTATATTAAAATCCTTTTTTGAATAAATTGTTTTATCCATACTAAAGTTTTGTTGATGAACAATTTTGTTTATTATTTCATTTAATGAATACTCACCACCTAAGTTTGATAATACAACTACCTTATCATGTGCATAATGTTTTAAACCAATTTCATTTTTAACATTGGTAATTTCGTATCCTTCTAATTTTAATTGGTTAAAGAAAGTAGTTCTTGTTCTACTCACTTTTATAGCTTCATCAATATCTCTTTTGATGATATTTTCTAATGATTGCTCATGATAGTACTGTTGCCTTGTTTTTGATTGATATGCTTTTTCTTCTATCACTGACAAGCCATACCATTTACATAAATCATCTGACACAGTACGTAAATTATACAAATCCTTCTTCGTATTACAATATCGTTTTCCATCAATACAGGAAGTCGCATTTAATATAAAGTGATTGTGTATGTTATCAGTATTAAGATGTGTACTCACGACAACTTCAAAGCGATCACTCCAAAGTTTTTCGGCAAGTTCTACTCCGATTTGATGTGCAAGTTCAGGTGTGACTTCTCCTTCCACAAAAGATTGATAGCCATGAAAACATAAAATCTTTTTGTTATCATAAAACTGTTCTTTAGTATTTATCATGGATTGATAAGGATTGTGTTGCATACAATTTACACAAGTCACATATTGATGCTCCATTGTTTTTTCTTCGTTTATTGTATAGTCTAACACTTGGTGAAGTCCTATTGTTTTGTTTGTATCCATAACATAATCAATCACATGATCGATTCTGTTTTTCACTTTCCAAATGGAAGTTGTTGCCACTATATGTTACCTCGTATTTGTCTATCTAGCTCTAATAAGAGATGTTCATGCTTATTCAAAACTCCATCTAATCTAGTAATATCTATTCCCTGAATATATGCGATTTTCACTAATTGATTGAGGTTATTCCCATTGGTATTAATTTCTTTTATAAGTTTAAAATATTCAATTGGTGGTAGTTCTTTCGGCTGGTAATCACTTAATACTAACCGAATAAACTTCTCTCTACTCATACCACATTTCTGTACTTTATCATTCAATAATGTAAACTCATCATCACTCATTCTTACCTTAATTTCTTTAGTGCGAACTGCCATTATCATTTACCTTATTTGGTTTCAGGGTATCCCTGAGATTGTATTTTGGGTACAAAATACGTTGCTTGCTAATACAATAGGACATCATAATTGCTCATTTCCTTTATTTAAGTTTTCAATAATTTCTATCATCGTTTGAACTGGTAGAAATAATTCTTCATTCACTTTATTTATATCATCATACTTTTCTAGTTCTTCAAGAATTCTAGTTAAAAGTATTCTAAACTTCGTAAACATCAATGGATTTCCATTCGCTTCTATTTTTTGATGAAAGATGCTTTGCAAAATATATTCTTGCTTACTTCTAAAGCCACATAATCTAATTCTATCATCAAGTGCATCTCTTTCCTCAGGCGAAACACGAAAGGCAATGGTACAATTTCTAAAACGTCCTTTTTGATCTAAGTTCTTTGCAGTCATATTATACTAGTCCCCTTTCCTCGTTTAATTGGTTCGCCATATCCATTTGTCTAGTTGGAAATAAGTGAGCATAGTGATACGTCATTTCAATACTCTCATGCCCTAGTCTTTCTGCAATTGCTACTGCCGAAAAACCTTTTTCAATTAATAGCGATACATGCGAATGCCTTAAATCATGAATCCTAATTTTTTTAACACCTGCATATTTTGAACCTCGTTTCATTTCATGATATAGATAATGTTTATCAATGGGGAAAATTCGTTCTGTATCACCACACTTATACAAGCGTGAAAAATATTCTTGCAATTCTTTAACAAGAAAATCAGGCATTTGAATTACACGATTACTTTTTTTAGTCTTTGGCTCTGTGATGTAATCCTTACCTTGCAAACGTTGATATGATTTTTCAATCTTCAACGTCTTTTTATTAAAGTCAAAATCATTCTTGGTTAAAGCAAGCAATTCACCTTCACGAATACCACACCAATACAATACTTCAAAAGCGTAATAAGAAATTTCTTTATCGGCAACAATGTCAATAAACTTCAAATATTCTTCTTTTGTCCAAAAGTTCATTTCCTTTGCTCTTTTAGTTCCTATGTGTCCTACTTTACATACAGGATTATTAGGTAAATCATATAGATTAACGGCATGATTTAATATCGCACTTAATTGATTGTGAATCGTTTTTAAATATGTTTGCGAATATCCCTCATCATTTTCGTTTTTAAAATTCATCATTTCATTCTGCCATTTAATCACATCGGAAGGTTTAATTTGATTGAGTTGCTTATTTTTAAAATAAGGTAGCAACTTTGTTTCAATAATGTGCTTCTTTGTAAGCCAAGTATTAAATTTAATCCTTGGCTTTAAATCACTCATATAAATTTCTATGAATTTTTCAAAAGGCATTCCTAAATCTAAATCAGTTTGTAATTTGAAATCACGTTCCCAATTCCTTGCCTCTGTTTTATTTCGAAACCCTCGCTTTGTTTTTTTGCTTTAGGTTTCCTTGGATGTCCTTGTAATAACAACGGACTTCCCATGTCTTACTTTTCTTGTTCTCTAGTATTGCCATTTTGTTCTCCTTCCAGCATTTTACTAATTCCATAAACACGTTCTTCATAAAACTGTCTGCTCACTCTACCTGAAATTGTTAGAAAACCTTTTGCTTGTAATTCATCGTTTAAATTCTTAATGATTTTATATGCAAATGCTCTTGATACTTTTAGTTGTTCAGCAATCTCATCGGCAAAGATAAATATTTCTTTATGCATTATCATTTCACCTCACTCTCTTTTATGTATGTATCCGTTCGATTGTGAACTGTACACAGATTATATCAGTTCGTATTTGAACTGTCAATATTTTTTACATACTGTTGTTTCTACACCATATAGAACAGTTCACTATTGAAATGTTCATCAGTTACGTTTACAATGATAGAAACAAGATACGAAAGGAATTTATAAAATGACAATTGGTGAAAAAATCAGACTAGAAAGAACATACAAGAAACTTTCTCAAAAACAACTTGCCGAAAAAGTAGGTATGAGTGAGCCTGCTATCCGTAACTATGAATTGGGTAACAGAAATCCCTCTCAAAAACAAATTGAACTAATAGCAAACGCTTTAGAGGTTTCTCCCTTTACATTAAGTGATCCTGACTTGGATACTTATCATGGAATTATTCATGCTTTATTTTATTTGGAAAACAAGATAAACTTACAACCAGTCGAAATAGAAGGACAAATTTATTTGAAAGTTCCTTCCACTGATGACAAATCACATGATACTTACGAACGTATGCGACAATGGTTAAATGCCTATACAAGGTTTCAAAATAATGAAATGACATCAGAAGAATATAAAGAATGGAAAGATACATATCCAAAACAAGAGATATTTAATAAGAAATAAATCATTGTCATCATTCTTTGATTTTTCAAAAGTATTGTCAATTTTATTGTCACACCTCCTCTAAAACAGCAAAAAACCTCGATTATATCGAGGTTTTCTTTCATTTTCTCATCATTCCCACTCAATCGTAGCACATGGCTTAGGTGATAAGTCATAACAAACACGATTTACATACTTAACTTCATTCAAGATACGATCTGTGATTTTCATCAATACAGGCCAATCGATTTGTTCAATCGTAGCACACATTGCATCAATGGTATTCACGGCACGCAAGATAATTGGATATTCATAACAACGCGCATTATTCTTAACACCCACTGATTTAAAATCAGGGATAACAGTAAAATATTGCCATACTGTTTTATCTAATCCAGCAAGAGCAAACTCTTCACGAAGAATCGCATCTGCTTCACGCACAGCTTCTAAGCGGTCTTTAGTAATAGCACCCAAACATCTTACTCCAAGACCAGGTCCTGGGAAAGGTTGACGGAATACCATATCATGAGGTAATCCTAGTTCTAATCCACAAGCACGAACTTCATCCTTAAATAACTGACGTAATGGTTCAACGAGTGAGAACTGTAAATCCTCTGGTAAACCACCAACATTATGATGAGACTTAACCACTTTCGCAGTTTTAGTTCCTGACTCAACAATATCTGGATAAATTGTTCCTTGAGCTAAGAAATCAATTCCTTCTAATTTACGTGCTTCTTCTTCAAATACACGAATAAACTCTGCACCAATAATCATTCTCTTAGTTTCAGGTTCAGAAACACCCTCTAATTTACCTAAGAATCTCTCACTAGCATTCACATAAATCAAATTAGCGTCCAATTGGTTCCTAAACACCTCTACAACGCTCTCTGACTCACCTTTACGCATTAAACCATGATTTACGTGCACACACACTAGTTGTTTACCTATCGCCTTTAAAAGCAGCGCAGCAACTACTGAACTATCCACTCCACCAGATAACGCTAATAACACTTTGCGGTCACCAACTTGTTGACGAACTAATTCAACTTGGTCATCAACAAAGTTTTTCATATTCCAATTTGTTTCAGCATGACATTTATCAAAAACAAAGTTCTTAAGTAATCCTTCACGCTTCGCATCATCACTAGGCCAAGCATTGATACATTCACAACGAGTCGTTGGATGATCAATCGCCATAATTGGACAATTAAGATCAAAGATTTCATCATGAACTTGAATTGCATTCCCATCAACAACACGGTACTCTCCACCATTCAATAAAATCCCCTTCACATTAGCCAATTTTTCAATTTCAGCCTTTGCGATATCATGAGGATAAATTTCACTATAAACACCTAACGCTCTTATTTCTCTTGCAAGTGTTGTATTTTCATCGCTACCTAAATCAAGAATAACTATCATGTCTTGTTTCATTTTCAAATCTCCTATCTTTTTTCTACCTATTAATTTAACACAAACATCGATATTTTCAATATAAAACGCACTTTTTTATTCATTTTTTTAATTTTAACCTTTATATTTCCTTCAAAACCTATTATTACAGTAAAACCTTCATCGTTTAAGTAACTAGGCAAATATCTTCTTTAATGGGAAACATTTCAATCTTTCACACATAGGCTATATTGAGGAGATAATAAAATATGGCAAATGGATTATTAGTAGTAGAAGTAACATATGCTCAACAAGCATTACCTGTAATTGATATAGAAGTACGTGTTTTTTCCACCCCTTTAGGTTATGATCAAACCTTTATTACTGATGAAAATGGAAAAACACCAGAAATTTCATTAATGGCTCCTGATCCTGCCTTAAGCTTAGATGAAAATAATACCCAAGTTCCCTATTCTGTTTATCATGTGGAATTAAGAAAAGATGGAGTATTATTAAATCGAATTCGAGGAGTACAAATCTTTGCCTGTGAAACGGCACTCCAACAAATTGAATTAAATCCTATCTCGAATATCGATGTTGAAGGAAATGACATTACCATTCCCCCTCACTCACTATTCGCTGGGAATGGTGGAAGTGGTACAGGTGATGATATTGTCGACGATCGTTTAACCTTCGTTTTAGCTTACCCTATTATTCCAAAATATATTCGTGTTCATTTAGGAAGACCCGGCACTAACGCTCGAATTGTCAGTGTCACTTTCTCAGATTACATTAAGAATGTTTGTAGTAGTGAAATTTATCCAACATGGCCAGAAGATGCATTAAGAGCCAATATCTATTGTCAAATATCCTTAGCAATGAATCGTGTCTATACCGAATGGTATCCAAGTAAAGGATATAATTTTGATATCACCAATTCCACAACCGTTGACCAAGCCTATATTCATGGTCGTGACATCTTCGCCAATATTTCACGTATTGTTGACGAGATATTTATGCAATACATTCGTAAGCTCAATACCATTAACCCTTTCTATGCAGAATATTGCGATGGAAAAACGGTCTCTTGTCCTGGTCTAAAACAATGGGGTACCGTGACTTTTGCTAACCAAGGCTTAAATCCTTTTGAAATTCTTAAACGCTATTATACTAACATTGAGATTGTCACTACTAACCGAATTGAAGACAATGTTGGTTCCTTCCCTGGTTATAACTTAAAAGTTGGTATGCGTGATAACTTTGTTGCGATTATCCAAAATCAATTAAACCGTATATCTGTCAATTACCCAGCTATTAAGCCCATTATCCCTGTAGATGGTACTTTCTCACCAGCTTTAGAAGCCAGTGTAAAAACATTCCAACGCGTGTTTAACTTAACACCAGATGGCATTGTAGGTCGTGGGACTTGGTATAAAATATCAGCGATTTATGTTGCGGTGAAAAAATTAGCTGAGCTTAAATCAGAAGGTGAACAAGGACAACCCTCTGGACAATTCCCAGGTGTCGTGTTAAGAGAAGGCTCTACGGGCATCTTTGTACAAGAAATGCAGTTTTATTTAAACACAGTTGCTGACTTTACTCCACTCGTCAACAATATTGGCGTGGATGGTAATTTCGGTCGCAATACAAGAGCAGCTGTAATCAACTTCCAGAATCTCGCGCGTTTAACGCCTGATGGTTTAGTAGGAAGACAAACTTGGGATACTTTGGTTCGTGCCTATCGAGACACTCAAAAAGTAAACACGCCTGTTGTTCCTCCTGTTATACCTTATCCAGGAACTCCACTACGCCTTGGCTCTACCGGTGAATCTGTTCGCTCAATCCAATATTACTTGAATCGTATTTATTTAAGAAGTAGCACAGTCCAACAATTGAGTGTTGATGGTGTCTTTGGCCCTGCTACTGAAAATGTCGTCATTACCTTCCAAAGAGAATATGGATTAAGTCCAGATGGCATTGTTGGTAGACTTACTTGGGATAAGATTATCCAAACCTACAATACAGTTGTCACTTATACACTAAGTGATGAAAATAACTACCAAGTTTTTGATGTCACAAGTGTAAATAGTATTGATTTAATTTATCATCAATAGTAATAAAGAGTTCGATTTTGAACTCTTTTTAACTGATACTCTACTCATAAAGAAGTAGAATCTAACATACAATCAAAGAAAGCAAGGACATTTCTAACCTCTTTTTTCTTGCCAACCATCTACGAAACAGCTATTTAGAATTTCTAATTCAAAATCGCAGAAATTATCTCATCAGTTATGATTCAATAACACTTGCTCTAAGAATGCCCCAATTTACCAACAACTACCTTGTATCACGTGTCCATTGATAGTATACTTATTATAAAAAATACAAGTAATTTTCTTACTAGTGCTCATTATACTAATGCGTAAGGACACACAGAAAAATACAAAATGGAGCTAATACAAATGAAAACAGACAGAAACCATGTTTTGCCACAAGCAGAAGTACTATACAACATAAAGCCATCACATGAAATTACCACAGGTGGTTCTGGTGACAGTATTTTTGAGATGAAATCTAAACAACACCATTATATCTTAAGAGTGAGTGAATATAGCCAAAGAAAAAAGAAACATATCGATTTTTCATCACGTTGGTGTGAATATCTGTCCACTAAGATGTGTGGAATAGCGAAACCAGTACGAAGTGTAAATAACAATCTTTATGAGGTAATAGAGACAGGTGATAAGTCATATATCCTATGCCTACAAGAAAAGGCACAGGGTAATATAATCGACATCAACAATTCTGAGCAGTTCAACGAAATGCTGTTCTTTCACCTTGGCGAGTTAATGGGAGAAATGCATCGCCTGAGTATGAACTATGCAGGAAACATACCTTGCCTGGAGTTTGCTTGGAATGGCCCGAATTTCTGGCGCAAAGATATTATAATTCTAGATGAAGATGTACAGCAAGCTGAAAAGAGATTTCTTGCCATGCTTGGTAAACTTCCTATAGAAAAGGATAGCTATGGAATTGTTCACTTTGATATTCATACTGATAATTTTCTTGTCCATAACGATAAAATTACACTCATTGACTTCGATGCATCTCAGTTTAACTGGTATGCCGCTGATATGGCCAGTGCCATTTTCTTTATGATACAAAAAGGTGCAGGCCCTCAAAAACACCTAAGTGAAAAAGACCGCAGCGATTTTGCTGAAAGCTTTTTGATTGCCTATCTAAAGGGTTATCTCAAAACCAATACGATCAGTAGCTATTGGATTTACTCATTCGATTTATTTATGAAATTTCAGATGATCGATGAATATGTAGCTACACAAAGTTACTGGCAAAAAGAAGATGACCCTTTACGACAAGAATATTTGGACTGGTTTAAAAACAGAATAATTCACGATATTCCTTATACACATATTGATTACAACAAAGTTATAGAAAGTCTGCCTAAAAAACTCACAAAATAAAATAAGCAAACCCCGAATAAGCCTAATAGGTGCAGAGATACAGATAATTTTAATTAACTACTTGTCATGTCTTACAAAATATTCCCCTATTGGCTTTTATCTAAGGATAGAAATTTTTCGGCTATAATTCTACCCATCTATTGGTTGTTGGATAGGTAAAACTGACGAAGTTTCAATAAAAGTTGAACGATTGATAATAATAACTAATATTTAATCTTCTACCTTTTATTATTAAGACGACTGTGCTAGAATAAAAACGTAGTAAAGGTGGAAGAACTATGAAAGATATATCAATAGTGCATCATGATGAATATGAAAAACTAGGATCAGAATATGGGAATGGGAATGCTTCACATCTACTCATCGAATATGGTAACTGTGAAGTCGTAAAAGATATTATGCCTAAAGGTACTTTGGGGACTTTATGTAAAAGTATAACACCCGATGATTTTGATATTTTCTTTGTATTAAAAGGAAGAATAATGATTATGGATAAAGAAGAAACCCTCTTTGCAAATGAAGGCGATTTTTACCATTTAAAGTTCTTACAAAGAGAAGTATTATTTCAAGTAATCGAAGACACTGAAGTCTTATATATAAATAATTGTCGTAGTTATGAAAAAGTATCCGACAATATCAATGCCTTAAGTAAAATCATGGTTGAACTACAAGAGATTGATGGCGATACCATGCAACACTGTGAACGAGTTAAAAACATTTGTTTAGGTATTTCTTACTACTTACAAGATCCTGAACTATCCATATGGAGTTTATTAAAAGCTTCCCGTTTTCATGACGTTGGTAAGATTAAACTAGGAGCTAAAATCCTACAAAAGCAAGGTCCTCTTGATGAGGAAGAATATAATGAAATGATCAAGCACCCTATTTATACTTATGAAATAGTAAAAGACATCTTAGATGAAGAAAGTGCTATTGCGGCAGCCAATCATCATGAGAAATTAGATGGCACTGGTTATCCTAAAGGACTTAAGGGTGATGAAATAAGCACCTTATCAAGAATTATCTGTGTTGCTGATGCCTTTGATGCCATGACAAACAATCGTCCTTATCGTAGAACCTTCACACAAAGTGAAGCACTACAAGAATTGTATGCTCATGAAGGCACTCAGTTTGACGGGCGAATCATTAAAGCTCTTGAAGAATATTTATTAAGAATAAAAGATGGTTTTCTTCAAGATTTACATAGCACAGAGAAGGCAAAATAATTGCCTTTTTTTGATCTTCAATTAAAAAAGATATGGTACAATTTACTCAGAGAATACCTTGTGATATTTATAGGATTGGAGTGGGAAGAAATGCGGATTGGCTCAATATATGGGGATTGATTATTGTTGTACTAATGCTTATCCCTAACATTTTATACGCCTTAAAGGCTAAAGAAAGTACAAACAAATGCAAGAATAAGATGATGAACATTATCGAACAAATAGGTAGATACGTTTCATTTTTTTAATGATTTTCAATATTGGAATCGCTGAGTTTGTCTTTCGTTCAAACAACAGTTTTGTATTTTGGATTGTCAGTATAACAATCCTTCTTTTACTATATTGGATCTTCTGGTTTTTCTATTTTAAGAAGCCACAAATGAAGATAGCTCTCTTGTTAGCGATAATTCCAAGTCTTATTTTTATTCTAAGCGGTTTCTTCCATCGCCATTATTTACTGGTTGCGTTTAGCGTTGCATTTTCAGTAAGTCATATTTATGTTACTTACAAAAACAACCAAGGTAAATGAATACAAACTCCTATATTTTAATGTATAATAGCATTGAGGTGATTCATCATGAAGATAGCATGGATAGGATGCGGTGTGATGGGCAAAGCAATGCTCACACATCTAAGTAGTGAACACGAAGTATGTGTCTATACTAGAACAATAAGCAAAGCGATTGATTTAAAAGAAAAAGGGATTCGCGTAGTGGAATCCCTTAGTGAGTGCGTTAGTAACGCAGAAGTTGTTTTTACGATGGTTGGATACCCAAAAGATGTGGAAGAAGTATATGAAGAAATATTTAAATATGCACCCAATGGTTCAACACTAATTGATATGACAACCTCTTCCCCTTCTCTTGCCCAACGCTTAGCTTTGAATACAAATTTCAAAGTGCTTGATGCTCCAGTATCCGGTGGTGATATCGGTGCCATTAATGCCACCTTATCGATTATGGTCGGTGGTCATATTGATGATTATGAAGCAATGCTTCCTTTATTTAAACTCATGGGAACTAACATTAATTATATTGGTAGTGCCGGTGCTGGTCAAAGTGCTAAGGGAGCCAATCAAATCGCCGTAGCAGGCGCTATTGCAGCCATTAGTGAAGCTATTCATTATATTCATACCCAAGACTTAGATCCTCAAGTAGTACTCAATGCAATTAGCAAAGGAGCTGCAGGAAGTTGGCAAATGGAACATAATGGTCCGAAGATTATCAACCAAGATAACACTCCAGGATTCTACATTAAACACTTTATTAAAGACATGAAGATCGTTAAAGAAGCTATGAGTGAACATCATGAATCATTAAATATGTTGAACACGGTCTTAGCTATGTATGAAGAGCTGGCGGAAAAAGGATATAATGAAAAAGGCTCGCAAGCCTTAATTTCCTATTATGAAGATTAATTCATAAAAGCTAGTAAGATTTCATTAAGAAAACTCATCCCCAACTCGGTTGGACATAAATGGTTGTTACTTAGTAATAGCCATTTTTTTGTGATGAATTGTTCAATAACGGTTTTATATTCAAGAGTTAAATCGATACCATACTGTTGATGATATAAGTGTATATCAATGCCTCTTTTCATTCTAAGTCCCATCATAATTCTTTCAAAAGCTTCCTCTTGTAAAGATAATTGCACTTTCTCTATTTCATCAATCCCTTTTAGATATTTATCTAAAGTAAAGGCATGCGTATAGCGAACATGATTCTCTTTACCACTAGCACCACTTCCTAGACCATAAAAATCCTCATAATCCCAATAACATTGATTATGAATACTTTCAGCGTTACTACGAGCAAAATTACTAATCTCATAATGATTAAATCCCGCTTCCTTACATATTGCCATCGCTTTATCAAACATCTTTCCTTCTAATTCATTATCCGTAGCTTGGACATGTTCACGAGCAAACTTAGAATGCTCTTCAATCGTCAGCGAATATAATGAAACATGACTTATTTTAGGATGGGTACAAGCAATTCTTAAGTCTTCTTCCCATTCCTCCATGCTTTGAGTCGGAAGGGCGTAAATTAAATCAATCGAAATATTATGAATTCCTATTTTATCTATCAAGTAAATCATATCTTCTACTTGTTTTTGAGTATGATGCCTTTCAATAATCTTTAATAAACGCTCATTAAAACTTTGTACACCTAATGAAATTCGATTAATCTTAAACTGTTTCATCACTTTCAACTTTGCTTCATCTAAATTCTCAATATTGGCTTCAAGGGTATATTCCTTCACATGTTGAGTATAAGGCTCAAGCATACATAAAAGACGAGTCAATTGTTCAACATTTAATGCAGTAGGAGTTCCCCCACCAATATAAATACTTCTAAGCTCTTGATTCATTTTTTTCTCATTAATTTCTTTCTCAATCGCATTTAACCAAGCTTCCACTAATTGAGGATGTGTCTTACAACGAGCAAAATCGCAGTAAGCACATATTGTATCACAAAATGGAACATGTAAATATAAGGCTTTTACCATCAATTTCCCTCCTTTTCTATAAGCAATAGACAAACTTTTTCCCTACTTTGATTTTCTTATACCAACCTAAACTAACCAACTCATTCAGTGCTGAGCGAGCTGTTTCATAGCTACAGTTCTCTGCTTTTATATAGTCATTGACACTGTAATAATATCCCCACTCTCGATGCTTCACAAAGAAGTCAATACTATGTGGTGCAAGCATTGGATAAGTATAGATTAGACTTTCATAACACTCATTCAGTAATGCATTACTTCGTTGAAGCTTAGCTTGAAGCATTACTTCATTGATGACGCCCTTTAATCGCTTCAAAAAGGTAATCAAGATAATGGTTTGATCCAACTCATTACGATTAGGCAAATGGTTCAATATCTCTTTTATTTCCTCTTGAATAGCATTCAATCCCCAACGATTTAAACAAAGTTCAACAAGATTATTCTCTTCTTTTAATTTCAAACCATGAATAAGTACACAAAACAATAAAGGATGTGTTGTTGCTAATTGATTTAAGCTTATTGTATCACAAAATCGAGAATCTATCAGTTCACTAAGTAAATAGATATATTGTTTATCATCAAATAAAGCACTATTCATGTTCATTGCCTTAAAAGCTAGTTGATAACACCGTAAACTCCGTTCAGTATCAATCATTGATTGATAAATAGCTGGTGTTAGTGAATAAGTAAAACGATAAGCATTAAACTGGTAAGTTACTTGAAACATTCTTCGGTAATGACAGATTTCTTCCCATATGGCATCAATCCCTGAAACAGGTAATTGTTCATATAACTCAGCTTGATCAACATAATATAAATCTGTATATTTTTCTTTTAGAGAAACCACCGTTTCACCTCGGAGTTTATTTTATCACAGTTCTTCTAGCTTGAGCAATAATCCGACAAAACAAGAAAAAATAGTGTCCTATTCGACACTATTCATCATCCACAGAAAGAATAGCCATGAAAGCTTCTTGAGGTATCTCAACACTTCCAACTTGCTTCATTCTCTTCTTACCTTCTTTTTGTTTTTCCAGCAACTTTTTCTTACGAGAAATATCGCCACCATAACATTTAGCTAAAACGTTCTTACGTAAAGCTGAAATGGTTGTTCGAGCAATAATCTTACTATTCAAAGCGGCTTGAATAGGAATTTCGAACTGTTGACGCGGAATCAATTTACGTAAACGCTCACAGATATTTTTACCACGAGCATAAGCAAAGTCTTTATGAACAATGCTTGATAGAGCATCAATTGGTTCACTATTAAGTAGAATATCCATTTTAGCTAATTTGCTTACTTGATAGCCAATGAGTTCATAATCGAAAGAAGCATATCCTCTTGAACAAGACTTTAGTTTATCAAAGAAATCATAGACGATTTCTCCTAAAGGTAAATCATAAATCAGGGTTACTCGTGTATCATCCAAGTAAACCATGTCTTTATAGATACCTCGTTTATTTTGAGATAATTCCATAATAGGACCGATAAATTCTTTAGGACACATAATACTAGCCTTAACATAAGGTTCTGAGATGGATTGTATTAACTGTACATCGGGTAGTAATGTGGGATTATCGACAATTACTTGATCCCCATTGGTTAGTTCAACATGATAAACAACCGAGGGTGCAGTCGCAATAATATCAATGTTATATTCACGTTCAATACGTTCTTGAATAACATCCATATGTAATAAACCTAAGAATCCACATCTGAAACCAAAACCAAGAGCTTGTGATGATTCTGCTTCAAATTGTAAGGACGCATCATTTAGTTGTAATTTATCTAATGCATCACGTAGATCATTATAACGGTTTGATTCAATGGGATAAAGCCCACAATAAACCATTGGGTTTAATTCACGATAACCAGCTAAAGGTTCAATGGCTGGTAAATCAACATGAGTAATCGTATCCCCAACTCGTACATCTTTAACACTCTTAATACTAGCAGCAATCCAACCAACTTCTCCACAACTTAGTTCTTCTTTACGGACTTCTTTAGGTGTACGAACACCCACTTCAAGTACTTCATATTCAGCACCAGTTGCCATAAAACGGACATTGTCACCTACTTTAATGGTTCCCTCTTTAACACGTACATACGCAATAACACCGCGATATGCATCATACATTGAGTCAAACACCAAGGCTTTTAATCGAGCATTAGCATTACCACTTGGTGCAGGTACTTTATGAACGATTTGTTCAAGCACATCAATGACATTTAATCCGCTTTTTGCGGAAATAAGTGGTGCATCATGTGCTTCCAATCCAATAATATTCTCAATTTCATCAATGACAACTTCAGGTTGAGCACTTGGTAAATCAATTTTATTAATGACTGGTAAGATTTCTAGATTACTATCCAACGCTAAATAAACATTAGCCAGGGTTTGTGCTTCAATTCCTTGAGCCGCATCCACAACTAAAACAGCGCCTTCACAAGCCGCTAATGAACGCGATACTTCATAGGTAAAATCGACATGTCCTGGAGTATCAATTAAATGGAAGGTGTATATTTCACCATCTTTTGCTTTATACTGGAGTTGAACTGCATTTAACTTAATGGTAATTCCACGTTCTCTTTCAAGATCCATAGAATCTAATAATTGTTCCTTCATTTCTCTAAGCATTACCGTATTAGTTATTTCTAATATACGATCAGCTAACGTTGATTTCCCATGATCAATATGAGCAATGATCGAAAAGTTTCTAATTTTACTTTGGTCCATGGAACCACTCCTATCTGATAATCCTTACCATTATAACAAAATCACAAAAAAAAGAATAGAAATTTCTATTCTTATCGATTGTTTTCGTACATGTTTTCTTCAATATCAAGATAAAACAACTTATTTTCACTAATCACGACAGAGTATTCTAACTCATTAACAAGAATCGTTCCAATAATCGGTTGATTATTATAGACACTATCACTCTCTATTAACTCTACAGGTGTATTTAGTAAAAGGGTTGAATTTCCATTATCTGGCATATTTCGTGTCATCATCACCACCGGATCAGCAGCGGCTTCATTTGTAGGCAAAGGGATTAATAAAGCAAACCCTACCACCATTAAAGCTAATGAGGGAATTCCCGACTTATTGGAGATACTTTTTTTATTTGGATAACCAAGTGTTGCTTTCTTTAACTGTAAGGCTTGATTTAACTGCATGTTTCGATAGCTTCGTACAAGCAGATAAAGACTAACAATTAAACATAAGATAGCGAGTAACAATTTCATATTTATCTCCTTTCGATGTATTCTTTAAAGTCTTTCACAAAAGAGCGATTGACTTCTAAGACTAATTGATTATCTAATGTTATATTAAGTTTACCGTTAAAGCCATTTTTCACAGCTTCAATTTTCCCAATATTTATAATCATAGACTTCGTAATTCTAACAAAACCAAAATCAGATAATTCTTCTTCAATTTGGTAGAGTTTAGAGGATACTTGTAAAGTTCGATTATTTAAATTGGCCGTAATCTCATTTCCAAAAGACTCAATACTATAGATATCACTTAATTGAATACGTTCTTCACCACGAACAGATCGACAAGTTAATTGAATCTTATTTGATGCTGTTTTGAAAGTAATACATTCTTCCACAATGGGAAGTAAGTTAGAATCAAAAACAACATTAACTTTGTTTGATTCAATTTCTGTTGCCTTATCACAAAGAATGATTTCATAATCAGAAGATTCATTAATCTGAAGCTTTTGTTTAATCAGTTCTTTTTGATGGGTATCAAATTTAATTTTGAACATGGGACCTCCTAAGAGATACATCTATATTGTATCTTTTTACTAACAGACATCAAGGATTCTATGATAAGTTACTAGATTATCCTTATAAATTACATTTTCTTAAACAAAGCAATGAATGGCTTATATAATAGTATCGCAATAACGACAGCTGCTGAGGCTTGAATTGAGTTCATACCTGCCGATAGAAATCCTGCGGGAATAGATTGAGTGATAATCATATCCGCACAAGCATAACCAAGTACCACAATAAGTCCAGCAACTAAGTATACCCAAGGAAATTTATCTTTATATTTACTCATCCAATACGCAACAACGAAGGCTTCAAAGCCTTTAATAACGAATGTGAAAATTGCATATTGAGGGAACCCTAGATAGATATCAGCTGAGGCTGATGCAATTCCAGCAGTTAAAAGAGCAAGAGGCGGATTAAGAATAATTGCAGATAACATAATAATGGAATCACCTAGATTGATGTAACCTAAATTTGCCACAGGTACAGCAATAAATGCTGTGACAATAAAAATAATCGCACAAGAAAAAGCGCCTAGTATAAGTTGTTTTAAATTCATTATTCAAATACCTTCCCGATCAATGATTTGCCTTGACCATTATAAAAATCCTTCGCAGTTGTTTTACTTTTCCCTTCAAGTTGAAGTTCTTGAATACATAAATATCCTTCAATACAAGCGATCAATAGACATTCATTTTCATATCCTACGAATTCACCGATAGCATGGGTATGTTTTTTAACTATTTTAGATGCTTTATGAAGTTTAACTTTCTTACCTTCTAATAATAAATAACCAACAGGATATGGAATTAATCCTCTTACTTGATTATATACGTGATGAATGGAATGACTTAAATCAATCTTTTCTTCCTCTTTAGAAATATTCCAAGCATAAGTTACTTTTGATTCATCTTGTTCAATAAAGATGGCTTTATCTTCTAAGACATTTGGAAGTTGCTCCATAAGCACATTAGCGCCCGCTACAGCAAGTTTATCATGTAATACACCCATTGTGTCATTTTCATCAATAGGAACTCTAGCAACGCCACAAACAGCACCAGCGTCCATTTTCTTTACCATACGCATGATAGAAACACCTGATTCACACTCACCCGTTATGATAGCTTTATGAATAGGAGCTCCACCTCGTAACTTTGGTAGTAATGAAGCATGAACATTGACACTACCATGAGTAGGTGCATTTAATACCACATCAGGGATAATCTGACCATAAGCACAAGTAACAATACAATCCGGTTGATAAGCCAATATTTCTTCATAATCACTTTTAATTTGAATGGGTTGAAGAACAGGTAAATCATGTTTTAAAGCTAACACTTTGATTGGAGTCATTGTCAATTCTTGTTTACGACCCACTTTTTTATCTGGTTGCGACACAACAGCCACAACGTTATATTTTTCATCAATTAACCGTTGGAGAATAGCACAGGCAAAATCTGGCGTCCCCATAAATATAATCCGTTTATTATTCACAATATCACCTCATGGTTCTTATTATACCACTATTTCAACTTAGCTTAAAACAAAAAATAACTTATCTAGAAAAGATAAGTTACTCAGTAACACCAGCAAATAAAGAAGCAATGATTTCGACGGTTGTATCCACAATCGCCACAATCGTTTCACTAGTGCCCTTGGCTAATTCACCTGCTTTGTTTTGTTTGATTTGATTGAGTCTAAAACCTTCAGATTTAGGTTTAATAGTACTCTGCTTCGCTACTTCATTTTCAAATTCTTCAATCTTCACATCAATAACATGGTCATCAACAGGCTTTTCTTTCATAACTGCCGAGCCAATGCCAACTAAAACCAAAACTAATAAACCATCCAATAAAAAGCGTTTCATAAAATCACCCCAGCATCTCACCAATAGCTAAAGCAAGGATTTCTACACTACGAGTGACTTCTTCAAAGGTATTGTTATCTGAACCAACTTCAATTAACATCATCTTATCACTCATATCCTGATTGTAGTAAGCCTCACGAGTCATTGTGTTTTTCATAATACCATGGACTAAAGCATTCGTTTTGTCAAATAGCGTCGAAGCTCTTTTACTGATTTCATAAACATGGTCACCCAAGCCACCAATCACAACCATCAACTTTGCGTAATCAACCCCATCTACATTGATAAATGTACTCTTTCGGGGTAAAGAATCGCGATGAAAATCAATCATGAGATCAAATCCACCTTGTTCCATAATTGCATCAGTAAGAAATTTTCTCGATATTTGGTAAGAACTATTATAATCTAAATCATTTTCTTTCCCATACTGAATAAAATCGCCTTCCTCCACAAGGACATCATAACCTTGTGCACGTAACTTATCAGCTAAGATAAGTGCAGCATTATAAACACTCATACCCCCAATATATTGTTCCTCTTGATGCGTGTTATATATATAAATCTTACCCTGATGAGTAGGAACGCTTGGATTCACTTCTTCAATAGGCGGCACAACTTCTTCAACAGGCTCAAGTACTTGTAAAGGTTGACTTGTTTTAGGTACACTCATCACATTTAAATTACTTTGTATATCGACCTTCTCAATATCAGGGTTCGTATATACAAGATAATTTGAAAGTTCTTCATTTATTACAACGGAGCGAATACCTTCCATAAAAGGTGTACAGAAAATAAATAACAAGATAAGCACTACCTTCCCTACTATTTGCACGGATGTTTTCATGAACCACCTCAATTCTTTAAAGTCTATGACGAATTGAGAAAAACTATGCTACATTGATTCGTAGTCAGGATGGATAAAACAATTGATTGCTTTTGATAAAATACTAACGATTTCCTCACACTCATGATCCATCGCTCTAGGTGTCACAATACAATCTAAGGCATCATGTTGGAGTTCACGTGTCTCATCAAGCACATCATGAACAATAGCGCCTATGGTTGTAACTGTCGCTACTCCCATGGATATAACAGGTATGCCCATACTTTCTTCATCAATCGCTAAAGAGTGATTCCCCACACCACTTCCCGGTCTAATTCCTGTATTACTTATTTGGATGGCACGATTAATTCTAGATAATTCTTTACTAGCTAAAGCATCAACAACGATCACAATATCTGGCTTGTAAAAATCACAGACACCTTTTACTATTCTTGCCGATTCTAAACCTGTTTGACCCTTAACTTTTGGCACAATGGCAGCACAGTTATGAACACCTTCTCCAAGATTTTCGCCCAACTCAAAAAGATGAGCCGTCACTAAAATCTCTTGCGCAGTCTTAGGTCCAATAGCATCAGAGATCATCTCTTTGTTTCCAAGTCCAACAACTAAGTATTTATGCAATACATAATCTTCACTTAAAGTATCTAAGATGGAGACAATCTCTTCACTAATTTCATCACGATACAGTGAATCATCCATTTTCTTAAACTCGAGGGTAATATAATCACCCACTTTTTTCTTAAGTTCATTCTCTTCATCAAGAACTTTAATCCAATTTAATTTCATGTTTGGCATTTTCTTTTCAATTCGTTCAAAGTGAGCATTTTTAACTTGTTGAGTTACTAACTCATCAGCAAAATCTGTTCGTGGAAGATAGTCTACTTTCTTCATAAAATCACCTCATAATCTTAGTATGTCTTTTTTTTATTGGGTTATTGCAATTTAAACTAATTTTTGCTATAATCATAAGGCAAATGAAAAAACTAGGAGGTGCCGAAAATGCCAAACATCCAATCACAAAAAAAACGTGTCTTAACGAACAACAAAAAACACTTAGCAAATGCAGGTCAAAGAACTGAATTAAAAACTGCTATTAAACGTGTAATTGCTGCTGTTGAAGCAAATGATAAAGCTGCGGCTGTTGCTGCATACGACAATGCAAGTTCAAAATTAGATAAAGCTATTACTAGCGGAATCCACCATAAAAACTTCGCAAACAGACAAAAAGCTCATTTAGCAACTGCAATTAACAAGATCTCTTAATTAAAAAGCTATTCTTATAAAGGATAGCTTTTTTATGCAAAAATTGATTTAGTTTTTAATAACAATAATTCAAATCCTAGTTTCTTATCAATTAAACCATTCTTAATCTTTTGATCACAGGTAGCTAATTCATCTAAGACATCTAGAAATTGTTGGCATGTATTTGAGCCCACAGCTTGTATCGAGAGTTTAACACGATAAGGGTGTGCTCTTAACTCACTGGTAATCTCTGCTTCACTATAACCTTGAACAAGTAATGTCTTAACTTGTAAATAGAAACGAAATTGAGAAGCTAATACAGCAATTAAATAAATTGTTTCTTTATTTAAAACAAATAAATCTTGATAGATAGCAAATACTTTCTTCATATCTTGATGAAGAATGGCATTAATTAATTGAAAAACATCTTCATCTAAATTGCGACTAATCAACAAGTTAATTGTTTCAACATCTAACTCATCAGGAAAGTTCTCACACTTATCAAGTTCATGATCAATAATACGTGTATCATTAGGTAACAATTCAATAAGTCGCTCTTTAGCTTGATTATTAATTTTTATCATTCGTTCATTAATAGCATTAAACAAATATGTTCTCTTATCTCGTTCATCCATTGGATTGCAGACAAGTACACGACATGTTTTATTTACGGTCTTCACTATTTTTTTTCGTTGGTCACACTTAGCAAACTCACCCATCATGATTAATGTCGTTGTCCCTTGTGGATTATTTAAGTATTCCTCAAGTTTCACTGTATCAACTTCAGTATCATTACTTGCACTTAAAAAGTTTGCATTCTTAATTAACACTACTTTTTTATCACCAAAAAATGGCGGAGTTTGAGCTTCATTTAAAATCTCATCAAAACTGATTGCACTCGCATTAAAACTAACGCAACCATAAGGATCATCATGGATAACTTCTTTGATAATCTTATCGACTTCTTTTTTTACTTTTCCTTGCTCTTCACCATAAATTAAATAATTCATACTTCATCACCTAGTATCTATTATACCAAATTCTGAGTGACTCGTTGTAACTAAATTAAAATTAAATAAAGATTGAATATGAACTGCACCATTCATCGATGTTAAGAGTGTCTTAATTTGATAATTATCCAAAGTCTTTAATACTTCACTTGATGGATGATGATACCCATTTTTTAAAGCCACTGAGATTATCGCAAGTTGAGGAGCCGTTGCTTGAATAAATGCTGGTGAGGTGGAAGTTTTACTACCATGATGGCCAACCTTTAAGACATCAATAGGATAAGATATATACTTCTTTAAGAATTCTTTCTCATAAGCTAAGGAAGCATCTCCCATAAATAGATAGTTTAATCCACCTAATGTGAATGCCAAGACAATACTATCATCATTACTGTTATCGAAAGATACATCATTTAAGATAGATTCAAACTTTATCTTACCAAGTTTTACTTCCTCACTTTTATCACTAATAACATGCTTAATAGGGATGATAGCCTCTAATTCCTTTAAGCCTCCTGCATGGTCATAATCATCATGAGTTAATACCACTAAATCAACCCAGCGGAGTCCGTGAGCATCTAAATAAGGTTTAATGCTATCCTTAGGTATATTCCTAAACAAACTACCTGCCACATCAATAAACATCACACCTTGATTAAATGGCAAGAGAATTAAACAACTATCTCCCTGCTTTACATTAATGAAATACACGTGGCTAATAGGATCAAGATAAGGTTTAAATAACATGAATAAAATCAAAGAAACTAAGATCAATTGATCTGCCTTCTTGACTCTTGATAACGTTTGAAATAGATAATAAACAAAAATAATCATCCATAGAATAGAAGGTTTACCTAAAAAGTTAAAGGTGATTCGATGAAAGAATTCAAATAAAGGCATACTTAAAAGATATAAATGAAATAAGAATCCAGTGATAGGAAGTAGAATAGTTAAATGAGCTAAGACAAATCCTAAACAATAAAAGATACGAAAAAAGCGAAATGTGATTAATGAGAATAAATTACACTGAGCAAAGACAAACAACTGAAGAGGTAAAAGTATGAGTGTTTGCTTCACTATCTGTGATAGTGGACGAGTTGTGAAGACTGACACGAGTGAAAAACTAATGGGAATTAAAAAACCAAGTTCATAAGGACAATAAGGAAAAGCAAATAAACAAGTTAGGATGTTTAATCCTAATTGATCTTTTCTACTGCTCTTATCAAAGAATACTTGGATGATTAAAACAAGGAGCATTCTTAATAAAGCAAAGCTTGAATGAATAAAATATTGGTAAAGAAATAAAAAAATAAGTAAGAATATATTGATTTGATTTCGTTTCTTTCGTTCTACAACCGATTGAAAGAAATGAACTAACAAGATGAGATGAACTCCACTCGAATAAATGAGATAAAAGTCATCCTTGTTCTTATTTAAACCAAAGACGAATTTCAAACTGGCTTCTCTTAGTTTAATATCTTTTATTTTCATTGTTTGATTATAGAAATAATTTCGTAACATTGAACCATCAGATAGTTTGGTTAAGCTCTTAGGCGATATACTTTGTGTGATTCCTCGCCGTTGACACCAAAGTGAAAAGTTAAAACTATAGAAGTTCGAAACATCTTCAATTTGATCAAATTCCCCAGTAATTTTAATATTGGCCTCAAGAGCAACCTTTTCATCGGTGTAGACGATGACTGGACTTCGATCAAACCTAACTAGTAGATAGCGATCATGGATTTCTATTACTTCACCAATTGATGTGGTTGAATCACTTCCTCTAGGCAAATTAAAGTAGAAACAAGTGACTATAATGAAAAGGATGAACGTAATTAAATGAACCTTTTTACTATGCCAGCTCCATAAGCCACCTAAGATGACAAGTGGAATCGTCCAGAAAAGATGCGACGTTAAGGCACACAAGATAGCGAATATTGCATAGTATAGCCATTGATCTTTCATAGGGATAACTTTTCTTTGAACTTAGCAAAAGTTTTTTCTCCAATTCCCTTTACTTCCATGATTTCTTCAATAGTTTTAAAACCTTGATTTATAGTTCGATATTCAATAATTGCTTTTGCCTTACTTTCACCAATTCCCTTCAGTTGCATAAGTTGTTCAAGAGAGGCAGTATTTAAAGAGATAAGTTCATTTCCTATCGTTGCGATGACTATTAAATCACCTTTTTGAAGGTATTGCATTTGATTAAGCATCGATAAATCAGCTTCTTCATTAACACCACCTGCCAACTCAATTAATACTTCTATTTGGTCCCCTTGTTTAAATGGATAAACGCCAGGTCGATTTACAGCTCCCTTTATTTCAGCTTGTAGTTCATCATTCAAAACGGGCTTCAATTGAATGATTGTTCCCATTCTTTGAAATAAGATAAAACAGACTATGAGTCCAATTCCAATAATTTTCTTCATGCAATCACCTAAATATCTATACACAATGAAAGGTAAAAGCATAAAAAAAAGAGATTTCCATCTCTTTCTACATTAATTTTAAGATCTTAACTTGATAAGGTTCTTCAATTTGGTTTACTGTAACAACATCGCCAACCTTGCTATCAAGAATAGCTTGAGCAAGTGGAGTCATATTCGATAGTTTACCATTCATTGGATCTGATTCAACAGAACCAACGATTGAATAAGTTTCCTCAGTATTGCTATCCATATCTAACAAACAAACAGTTGATCCTAGTTTAACTGATTTTTTGCTACGTTTAGCAATTTCCTCATCTTCAAGAATCTCGACATTGGCAAGCATCGCTTCCAAGTCGCGAATACGTGCTTCTACTCTTGCTTGACGGTCACGCGCAGCATCGTAATCAGCATTTTCACTTAAGTCCCCTTGGGCACGTGCTTCTTGTAACTCTTGGATTACTTCTTGACGTACTACATGGATTAAATTCTCTTGTTCACTAATTAATTCATTATAACCATCTCTAGTTACAATAACTTTCTTATTTTCTGAAGCCATTTTATCACTCCTAACGTACGCTATTATAGCATATTGGCATTAATTATACTAGTAATTTTTGTCGTAAGCAAATCAATAGCTACACGATTTTGTCCCCCTTCAGGGATAATAATATCAGCAAAGCGCCGACTTGGTTCAATAAAAGCCGCATGCATGACCTTAACCGTTGTTGTATATTGTTCAATAACGGATTCTAATGTTCGCCCTCTTTTTTTGACATCACGAATTAAACGACGAATAAAACGTATATCAGCATCTGTATCAACAAAGACTCGAATATCACAAAGGTTTCTAAGTTTCTCATCTTCAAGAATGAATAAACCTTCAATAACAATAACATCGCTCGGTTCAATAATTTCCGTTTCATTACTTCGTGTATGATTAACGAAATCATAAATAGGTTTTTGAATAGCTTTACCTTGAATTAATTGATGTAATTGATTCTCAAAGAAATCGTTATCAAAGGCAAAAGGATGATCGTAATTTGTCTTAACTCTCTCTTCTAAAGTCATGGATGATTGATCTTTATAATAATCATCTTGACGTATAATAACAACCGATTTATTTTCTTCATACTTTTCTTTTAACTGTCTAGAAATTGATGTTTTGCCAGAAGCACTTCCTCCAGCTATTCCGATAATAATTGTTTTTCTCATCGTTGCCACCTAGTAATTAAGATATTTTTCAATATTCGCTAAATGTTCTTCATAAGTGACTGCATAATAGACACTCTTATCACCATAAACGTCAGCAATAAAGTACATATAGTCCGTTTTGCTTGGCTCTAACACCGCTAAGATTGCATCAAGACCTGGATTACATACTGGACCGATTGGTAAGCCTTCAATCACATAGGTATTATACGGACTCTCAATCATGTATTGTGATTCACAATCTTTCCAACTATCATATTCATATAATGCATAACATACAGTTACACTCGATTGAAGACGGTAATTTTGATTCACACGATTCTCAAATACTCCAGCAATAATCTTCATATCTTCAGGATGACCTGATTCAAATTGAACAATAGAAGCCATTTTTATTAAATCAGAAATAGTTGTTCCTTTACTTTCAATCTTATCTTTATAAGTTATGTATTTCGCATTAAATTCATCAAGTAAACGAATCGTAATATCGCGTGCAGAACTATCTCTTAAGAAAAAGTAAGTTTCTGGATATAAATAACCTTCAAAGGCTACTGGGTAGGCTTCATTCTTTATTTCATCACTTAAAAACTCGTATTTAGCTATCATTTCATCAATGAAGGCTTCATCATTCCATAGGTCTAACAATTCTTGAGTCGTAACATCAGTATGTTCTTCTACGGTTTTCGCTATATCCTTAGCCCAGAATCCTTCTGGAATCGTAACACTTACTTGATCAGTAATCGCATTGGTTGAGTCATTTAGTTTACTTAAGATTTCACTTGTAGTCCAACTTTGATCAAGATTGTAACGTCCAACTTTGAATTCATGTAAACCAGATTGTTTCATGTATATTTTAGCCACAAGTTCATTTTTAATTAAATATTCCTCTTTTAATCTAGAAATAATTGATGATGAACTTTCACCCTCATTAACTTCAAATTGAATTTGATTGCTGGTATGGCTCACTGCATTCAAAGAACTCTTGTAGAACATAAAGCCCCCAAGACAGCCTATAAGTAAGACAGCAGCAATACTAGCCAAGATAATGGTCGTTTTATTCTTGCCCGTCATCTTCACCAAATGCTCCTAATACTTCTTCAACCATTGCCCATTCTTCATCAGTATCTATGGGTAGTAAATTCCCTTCTTCATCATAACAAGAAGCAAAAACTTCATCATTATCATCGGCAGGGTTTGTGAAAACTACATATTTCTTGTTTTTTTGATCATCATCGAAAGTAAAAAGGATTTCCATTTCTACTTCTTTTCCTGTTTCATCCTTTACAAAAAGGCTTTTTGATTCTAACATTTGATTTCCTCCATCAAAATAAATAAGAAAGGGCTTAGCGCCCTAAACTTTTGCTATCAAGATAACTCTGTAGGATTTGTACAGAAGCCATCTGATCAATGACTTGCTTTCTCTTTTTTCGAGATACATCAGCAGAAATTAAGATTTTTTGAGCTGCAACCGTCGTTAAACGTTCATCCCATAAAATAACCTCAAGTCCTTTTTCTTCAAGACGCTTCTTGAATTCAATTGATATTTCTCCACGAATTCCAATATCACCATTCATATGCTTAGGCAAACCCAAGACAACTGTTTTAATTTGAAATTCATTAATATGTTTTTCTAATTGAAGTAAACATGATTCATAATCATCAGGTTTGAAACGAACTGTTTCAACAGGGCGAGCAAGAAATGCCATCACATCACTAACACTTACACCACAAGTTACACTTCCTAAGTCAAGTCCTAGTATCCTCATTTGGTTTTATCTTCCAAATAAGTACGCACTAATTCTTCAATAATCTCATAACGTTCAACACTTTGAATAATTGAACGCGCATTATTATGGCTTGATATATAAGCTGGATCATTAGAAATCAAATAGCCAGCTAATTGATTTACAGCATTATATCCTCTTTCTTTTAATGATTCATCAACCATGCGTAAAATATGTTTAATATTATCACGACGTAAATCATCCGATTTAAAAGCCATTGTTTCAGTAACATCTTTCATAGGAGTACCTCCTTTTAATCATTTTACCTTAATTTAGTGAAAAATTAAAGTGTTATTCCTAGATTCTTAGAAACATTTTTAATTGCATCATCAATTAAGTCAATATTCTTACCACCCGCTTGTGCTAAATCAGGTTTTCCTCCACCTTTTCCATCACATACAAGAGCAGCATCCTTAACTAAATTGCCACAATGAATGTTTTGCGCAATCGCAATTGGTGAAGCACCAGCAACGAAGATTACTTTTTCATCATAGATTCCTGCTAAGAAGACAACACCGTTAACCTTATCTTTAAGGGTAATGGCTAATGATTTCAATGAAGCAGGATCAATGCCATCCATTCTTTGAATTAATACTTTAATTCCATTAACTTCAATCGCCGACTTAACTAAGTCATCCGCTTTTAGTAATAACATTGAAGCATTTAAATCACCATTCTCACGTTTTAGCGTAGATACCTCTTCAAGAACTTGATTTACTTTGTTAAGTACATTGCTTAATCCATTCAGTTTTAATAAGCTAGCAATCTCTTTTAATGTATCTTCATTCGCTACAAAGTCTAAGTACGCATTGTATCCAGTCTTTGCAACAATACGGCGAATTCCTGAACCGATACTTTCTTCACTTTCAATTTTGAACACACCAATTTCTTGCGTGTTATGAACATGGCATCCGCCACAGAACTCTTTTGAAACATCGCCCATGGTAACAACACGGACAACATCGCCATATTTTTCATCGAACAATGCGGTTGCTCCTGTTTTACGAGCCGAAGCAATATCCATGTTTTCAATTTGTACACGGTGTTTTTCAGCGATAAAACGATTCACAATATGCTCAATTTCAGTCAATTGCGCTTCGCTAACTTTTTCAAAGTGAGTGAAATCAAAACGTAGATATTCATCACTAACATAAGACCCAGCTTGAGCGATATGTTCACCGACAACACTTAATAAAGCACTTTGTAATAAATGACATGCGGAGTGATTTGAAGTAATAATTTTACGTTTATCTAAATTGATTGAACCCGTAACATTATCACCACATTTAATCGTTCCATTAACAAGGACTACATGATGTAAATGTTGTTTATGTGGAGCCTTTTTAACATCGGTTACTTTAGCTTTCATCGCGCCATTAACCAAGAGCCCCTCATCAGCAACTTGTCCTCCACTTTCAGCATAGAAGCAAGTTTCATCTAACATAACATCGCCTTCTTCTTCGATATAGTCAACTTTAACTCCATCGACAAAGCAAGCAATAACAATACTATGACATGAAGACTCATCATAACCATTGAACACTGAAGGTGTATCAAAATTCATCAAATCAGCAGACTGTGATTTCATTGATTCGGTACTATCACGGTTACTACGTGCTCTTTCACGCTGTTTTTCCATTTCAGTATCGAATCCATTTTTATCAACACTGAAATTTGACTCTTGAGCCATTTCCAAAGTTAATTCAAAAGGAAAACCATATGTATCATATAACTTGAAGGCAGTTTCACCAAATATTACTTTATTCTGACTCTTATCCATCATTTCAAGCATTAAACGTTCACCATCAGCTAAAGTTGCTTGGAAGCGTTCTTCTTCAGCTTTCACAAGCTTTTGAATATATTCAATTTTAGTTTCAATGTATGGATAGAAATCCTTCATGATTTCATAAACAACAGGCACTAATTGATACATAAATGCCCCTTCAATTTTTAATTTTTTACCAAAACGAACAGCACGACGAAGTACGCGACGTAAAACATAACCACGTCCTTCATTCGCAAATAAAGCACCATCGGCTAATGCAAATGTAACGGTACGAATATGGTCAGCAATGACACGATAAGCCATTTTACTATCAGCATATGGTATTTTACTAAACTTTTCGCTAGCATGAATTAAAGGTAAGAATAAATCTGTATCAAAGTTTGTTTCTCCATTTTGTACGATACACACAAGGCGTTCTAAACCCATACCTGTATCAATGTTCTTTTGTGGAAGTTCTTTGTAGTCTTTACGTTCAACACCTTCTTTTCCATCAAATTGAGAGAAAACAACATTCCAAATTTCTATATAACGATCATTATCTAAATCTTCAAAGAATAATCGCTCACCGATATTTTCAGGATCATAAGCTTCCCCACGATCATAGAATATTTCAGTATTAGGTCCACAAGGTCCTTCTCCAATTTGCCAGAAGTTGTGTTCAGTCTTGCACATATGAGATGGATCAATACCCATTTTATTTACCCAAATATCATAAGCTTCGTTATCATCTGGATGAACCGTAACATACATTCTTTCTTTTTCAAAGCCAATAAATTCAGGGCTCGTTAAAAAAGTCCAAGCAAAGTTGATAGCTTCTTCTTTAAAGTAATCTCCAATTGAGAAGTTACCTAACATTTCAAAGAAAGTATGATGCCGTGCAGTCCGTCCTACGTTTTCAATATCGTTAGTACGAATTGACTTTTGTGCATTTGTAATACGATTGTTACTTGGTTTAACTGAACCGTCAAAGTACTTTTTAAGGGCTGCTACCCCTGAATTGATCCAAAGAAGTGTTGGGTCATTGTGTGGAACTAAGCTAGCTCCTGGTTCAACCATGTGTCCTTGGTTCTTAAAATAATCTAAAAACATTTGTCTGATTTGATTTCCTGTTAAGTTTTTCATAATTTTTCCTCCTAAAAATAAAAAAACGCTCCTCTTACAGGAACGTAATTAATTACGCGGTACCATCCTGATTCATAGCGTTAACTATGCACTCAAATTATCTTTATTAGCGAAAGATGTACGCTAGAACTCCAAAGTAGCATTCAATAATCTAAGGCATAGACTCTCACCAATCGTCTACTCTCTAAAGCCCAAGGGATATTTACTCCTCTTCTTCAACATTCTACTGAAATAGTATAGCATATTGAAGGTAATTCGACAAGATATTTACCAGAAAATATCTTCCCAACCCCCGATTGTATGGGTATTTAATGTATGAAAGTAAGAACGTAACCCGATTTGAATAATGGCAGCTAAGATTGGCGATAATATCAAACCAAATACACCAAACATGGCTTCACCAATAAACATGGCTGAAAATAGATATAAAGGAGGAACATCCATGGCTTTATTGAAGATTAGTGGTTGAATGATATTCGCTTCCGCTTGTTGGAAAAGCCAGACGAGTAGAATACACAAGAATGGAAATTCTGGATAAATAAAATAACTAACAAAGGCGATAATTAGTACACCCAGGGTTGCTCCAATATAAGGAAACAAGTTCAAGAAAGCCAATAACAATGCATAAAATAAAGCATTAGGAAAATCAAAGAAGATAAGGATTAGACTAACAGAAATAAAAATTAGAGTTAAGTCAATGATTGTTCCTACTAAATATTTTAGAATCACATTAGAAACCGTCTGATAGAAATTCAACCATTGTTCATGATTCACTACATATTTCTTAAATCCATTAACTGCGTGATCAAAATCCATGGATATAAAGAATGCAATCACAAAACTGAAGGCTGTAATTGTTAATACTTTAGCTCCCTTCATCATAAAGTTTACGCCAATTCCTGTACTATTAGCAAATAACTGTCGTTTAAATTCATCACTGATTAGATGATAAGCATCAATTTGTTCAATAATGGCTTCAATATCCTTTAACCATGTATTACTAGTTGTGAAAATACTGCTTGTCCCATTCAATAACATAGGAACAATCATAATTAAACTTAACAACATGATAAGAAAAATACTACCGTATACTAAATAAACTGCGTATTTCTTCTTAATTCGACGTTCTGTTTTTTCAACTAAAGGTTGTAGAAACAAAGCAATTAAGAGTCCATATAAAAGCGGTTGAAAGGCTAAGATAAAAGCAATGATAAAATCATACAACTCAACGAGTTTCAAAATTAAGATAACAAAATAGATGACAAGTGTTGGAATAAGAAAATGATTCATTCTTCTTAATATTTGAATCAATTGTTTCTTCATATAAAAACCCCGAATACGGGGTTAGTCAAAATAGTTCTGAACAGAATGCAAATTACGCATCAACTGTTTCTTTGCTCTTTTGCTTTTATGACATAGATCATCGATTTCGTCCTCATTACGATAGCCGAGCGTTAAACCTATTCCAAAGCCAACAAGCATACATAGAATATTTTTACTCATCTTACTCACTCCTTTGTCTATAATAGTGTGGAGCTTTAAAATGAATTTATTCAAAATATTGTTTAATTCTTGTCCCTAAAGTTGTTAATCGTATCTTACGCTCACGGGCAGATATTGCCTTTTCAAACGCCATACGCTCGCCTAGAAGCACCAAACTCTTCTTGGCGCGTGTTATTCCAGTATAAATCAAACGACGCTGTAGCATGACGCTATGTTCGCTTACAACAGGGATTATAACGATAGGATACTCGCTACCTTGTGATTTATGGATAGAAATACAATAAGCATGAGTTAACTTAATAAAATCCTCTGGTGTATATTCAACAACATTACCATCAAAATTAACAAAGATACGATTCATATGATTAATATCTTCATCAGCATAAACAATTTCTTCAATAATCCCGATATCTCCATTATACACATCATCATCCGGTTGATTCTTCAATTGAAGGACTTTATCCCCTTCTCTAAATGATCTAAATCCTACTTTTAGTTCTTTCTTATAAGGTTGCGCAGGATTACATAACTTCTGTAAAGCAACATTCAAACCATCAATTCCAGCAATTCCATTATACATAGGAGCAAGAACTTGAATATCCTGTTCCGAATAACCTTTTTCAAAGGCATTTTCCACAATCTTAAGAATCTGATCCTTTACTTGATAATTACGACATTCAAAAAAAGCTAAGTCATGAGCATCACTGAGAATATCACATCTTCCCTCTTTGATTTCCAATGCTAATTCAACAACATCACTGCCTTCACTTTGACGGAAAATCTTATTTAAACGACTCACTTGAAAACAATCTGATTCAATTAAATCTTTAAGGACACAACCAGGACCAACTGATGGTAACTGATCTTCATCTCCAATGAGAAGAATACGCTTCACTTTACGCGAGGCTAATAAGAGATGATAGAATAGCCATTGATCCACCATTGAAAACTCATCGATAATAAGTAAGTCAGCAATAATTGGTTCTTGAGCATTGACGGTAAAGGTATTGCTTTCTAAATCCCATTTTAATAGACTATGAATGGTCTTAGCGACAACATCACTACATTCACTCAATCGCTTAGCAGCGCGACCAGTGGGTGCACATAACGCAATATTGTCATAGGGATAAAACTTATGATATAAAGAAATAATCCCACGAACAATGGTTGTTTTACCAGTACCAGGTCCTCCAGTTAGAATAGAGAGTGGTTCATTAAAGAAACCTTCAATGGCTTCTTTTTGTTTTTCTTCATATTGAATTGAAAAATCCTTTTCAATCATCACTAATTCTTCATCAAAATTAAAGGTTGGTTGACTTACTTCTTCAGCATAAGGAAAGCCACTTAAATATTCAGCAATTCCTCGCTCAGCATCATATTGAGTATGATGATAAACTCGTGAATCTTCAATAACAAGTAAACGTTGTGCAGTGAGTTGATCTAAATAGTTTTCAACATCATCATTTTGAAGTTCAATCATTTCATCACGCATTTTCTTGTAGAGTATTTTATTTAAGTCCTCAAATAAAACAAAACTATTTCCACTAGACATACAAGATTCAAGCACACTCGATAAAATTAACGCTTTGATTCGATAGGGATGATCATGATTAAATCCTAATCCCTTGGCTACTTTATCAGCTGTCTTGAAACCAATGCCATCGATATCTTCAACCATTTGATAAGGATTATTTTTAACTAAAAAAGCAGCTTCATTACCGTAAACTACATCAATTTTCATTATATTACGGATACCTAAACCTAACTTAGTAAAAAAGACAATAGTATCATCAACATCATCATTAGAATTAACACCGTCAATGATTGATTGAATGCGTTTATCATTCTTCTTAAAAAGAGGAATAAGAACATCAGGATTCTCTTTAATCTTATTGATTGCATCAAGTCCTAACTCTTCAACCACATGAGTCGCTGATTTACGACCAATTCCAGGGAATAATCCACAAGAAAAGTACCGAATCAACGAATCCTCGTCATTTGGTTGTTTTTTCTCATACTCACTGACAGCAAACTGTAATCCATATCTTGCATGTTCTTGGTAAACACCTTTTAGATTATATAGAATGTCCATTTGTATTGTCGGTAAGATTCCAGTTACGATACAATCTTTCTCATCGATTTCATGCAGCGTAAATTTAGCGACTGTAAAGCCACTTATATCATTTTGATAACGTATTGACACGAATTTGCCACTGATTTCGATAAGTTCGTCCATGTTTCCTCCTAAAGTATTAATAATAAAACAGCTAATGAATTATTGATTAAATGCAGGATGTAGCCTGAATAAATTGAATCACAATCTTCATAGGCTTTACAAAAGAAAAAGCCTAAACCAAAATAGACAAGGATAAACCATACATCTGATAGATTTCCTGCTTGAATAGAATCAAAGATATGTAATCCACCAAATAATAAACCACTGATGATAGCTGAAGTCATAAAGTTAAAACGACTTCTAAAACTTCTAAATAAAATACCTCTAAATACAATTTCTTCAACAATGGGTGCATAGCATAATGTTATAAAGATCGTTAGCATTAAGTTATCCTTCAATGAACTAGAAATACCCATTTGATTCGCACTATCAAGAGAACCTGAAAGATAGGTAGAAAGCATAGTGCAAACAAAACTAATTAAATAAAGTTGAACAAATGCTATCCCAATTCTTTTGATGAATATTTTCCATGATGGGATATTATGATAACTTCTTTTTAGTTCCGGATAGGCTAAAGCAATACTTATAAAGATCATCCAACCATAAATCATTAACTCAATGAACTTATTAATACTGGTAGCATTAGGGTTCATAGACAATGTTAAGATTACAGCAAGTCGAGGGTATAAAAATAAATACCCAACAAAGTAGTTTAAGACTAATAATATTGCTTTTATAGGTGAAATGGGTGACTTCTCTAATAAATCATTTGAAAAGTATTTACGCATGATTCACTCTCTCATCAATTCTAGAAGCCAATGAGCGCCCTTGATAAAAGACTTCATCAATGACTCCTCCACCAAGGCAGACTTCACCTTGATAGAATACGGCTTCCTGACCGCAGGTTAAAGAGGATACAAGAGGATCACAAGTCACAAAAATGGTTGTTTCATCAATAAAACGTATTTTGACACTTTGATCCTTTTGACGATACCTAAACTTTGCACTACAAGCCAATTCACCTTTGAATTTTTCACAAGCAAACCAATTAACACCACTCACTAAGCAAGAATCACTATATAACCATTCATTTTCATCACCATTCGCAACATACAGGATATTTTTTTGTACGTCTTTTCCCACAACAAAATAAGGTCCATGGTCACCACCAATACCCATTCCACGTCGTTGACCAATGGTATAGTATAAAACACCATTGTGTTTGCCGACTACCTCTAATGTGTTGATATCGACAATATCACCATCTTTAGCTGGTAAGTAGTTATTTAAAAATTGTTTGAAATTGCGCTCACCAATAAAACAGATTCCTGTTGAATCTTTTTTTGTCGCTACAGCTAATTCATATTTTTCCGCGATTTCACGAACACGTGGTTTTTCAATCTCCCCAATTGGGAAAATAGTTTTTTGTAAGGCTTCTTGAGAAATTTGACATAAGAAATAGGTTTGATCCTTATTATCATCACTACCTCGTAGTAATCTTGATTCATCAGCGTGATGTGTAACTCTAGCATAGTGTCCAGTAGCTACATGAGTAAAGCCATTTTTAAGTGCAAAGTTCATAAATGCATCAAACTTTACATATTTATTACAAAGTATATCTGGGTTAGGTGTTCTACCTTTTTTGTATTCATCTAAAAATTGAGTAAATACATGATCCCAATACTCCTTCACAAAATCAACTCGAAGTAATTCAAGACCTAGTTTATCAGCAACACGCTTTGCGTCCATATAATCTTCTTCTTGTGGACAGATGTCATTGGAAATAGTTGGATTTCCCATAATATCATTGTTTGCTAATGCATCCCAATTACGCATAAAGGCGCAAGTCACATCATATCCTTGTTCTTTTAATATTACAGCCGCCACAGCAGAATCAACTCCACCAGACAGACCTAATAGCACTTTTTCTTTCATATTAATCACCACTTTCAATTATATCTTATTTTCATCATAAAAGGAAATAAAAAAAGACTCACATAAGTGAGTCAATCATCTGGCAGCTAGTTATCTTCACT
>F144_Wood_Sandpiper__coassemble_29_pt1 | contig 34310 bp, 29 predicted proteins | sample F144_Wood_Sandpiper__metabat2_low_PE_003 | metagenome-assembled genome bin F144_Wood_Sandpiper
CTTTCTATCATTATAATACTTAATTTTATATTTATTGCTTTTTTTCTTTTTTTTAGACTCTTTAGGAAAGTCCGTGTGCAAAGTTTATTAGTTAAAGAAATAAATTTTGAAGTGAATGTTATAAAAGAATCTCCAATTTATATAATTAAAAGTAATAGAAAGAACTGTAGTTATCACATGTTTGAACTTGACATTTCATCATTGACTGAGAAGAATTCATCTCAAATGATTCTTTATCTTGAAAATGCTTATTTACCATTTGTAGCTAATGAATTCACATCAGACTTTGCCTTGAAAGATAAAATATATATATTATGTGATGTAAGTAGTGAAACAATTGATAGTATTATTGATTTGAAATTTCATTTCATATATAAATCTGAAGCTAGTAAAAAAATAACCATATTTGAAAAAATAAAAGGTTTGTATAATCATGAATACAAGTATTATAATATTCTAATTAATCTTCATTATCATGCTAGTGTTTTGACAATAGGTGAAAAAGTCCAAATTGGTTACTCAAAATCTATGTTCAGAACCAAAAGAATAAGAAAAACATTAATTGAATTTACAAGTGGAGTTCCTGATGATTTTAATAGATATAAGAAATATATTATTGATGCTGTTTCTAACTCGTTTTATTTCAATGGTATTGAAGAACCCATAAAACTGAATAACAAAATTACGGATTCAAGAAAAGTTCTTTTACATGATTGTGGCTTTGGAGTTGGAAAATCTACATATGATATAATGTCTGTAGTCAATCAGGGGAAAATCCCTGTAGTAATTTCACCATGGGAAGCAAATTATGATCATGATATATTATATCTAATTTTTGACTCACTTCGTAAAGCGACAAGGACAAATAAATTTTCCTTTGATAAGGACTCTTTTTTGTTTATTACTATCCCATTTACATTTTTATCATTTCCGATTTGGAAAAAAATTTGGTTTGGGCTACTAGAAGGCGTATTTAGTTTCTTAAGTATCGATCACAATGATAACTATCAAGCTGTTATAAATCATATCAAGGAAATAGTATTAAACAATGAGACTATTATTGATATTACTGGATATTTAGTACTTATTTATATCTGTATCTGCATTTTAAAAAGAATATTACCAAGCTTGATAATTTTTAAAAAAGACTATACAAAAGTATATAAGAGTTTTTTTATTTCTTCTATAGTAAATATGCTGAAGAAAAATAACAGCTATGTTTTAATAGTGGAAGATGTAGATAGATTATCAAAAAAATCTCAGATAGAAACATTTAGAATATTAAGTTCGATTAATTCAAGCTTACCTAAATATGAAAGGTTATTTTGTATTATTTCTTGTTCAACCGAGTCTGCAAAGGCAGTAAATACTCCTGAGGAGCAGAATAATGACTTTGAAACAATGGAGAACAAAATTATTCATGAGAAATGGGGAAAAAAATATGATACTAAAGTGTCGATGTATGGGTTTTTAAAAATTAATTTTGAAGTAATTCAGTTCATTTACATGCATGATAATTTTTATATATCTAACTATGATGAAATATGTAGTTTAATTGAAAATAATTTAGTAAATTTTAGAAATTTAACCTCTTTGATTAAAAATGTTAAGATGGGACTGGATGAGGATAAGAATTTCACATATACATTTGATAAAGTTAACAGCTTGATTGCAGAGAAAATTAAAGAATATAAGGAAAGTAAAGTATTAATATAATAACTAGGGACTTCAATTAATGAAATAGAAATGATAAATATGAATTGTAAGAGTTAGCAAAAACAGCTTGAATACTGATATATTTAATATTAGTGAAGGCAGAATTGTTTTGATTTAGATTAAAAATTCTAATGATTAGTATAGTTTCTTGGTTGTTTGCAAATGGGGTTAGCATGGTTGATAATGCAATCAAAAAGAAAACTTTTAGTAAAAATTACCAAGCACACATGTGCTAAAGTGAAAAGTTAAGTTCCACTTTAAGGGTTCAAAAAAAATATGTGCTAGAATTGCAAAGTAAGTTGGACAAAGCCCTATAATTGAGTGATGTTCGATTTAACTTGAGATTAAGGCTATTTAAAAGGAGAAAATAGTAATATTATTCTAATATATATAACCATTTTCCTTTTTTTGTGATATATTATAGATATAGTCAAGATCGAAGAACACAACGAAAAGAAGTGTCGAATTTCAAATTTCAGCTTTAGTTGGACACTCCATTATGGATGAGTTCTTCGTACTTGCTTGATATTTCTATTTACTTTCCTTTAGTAAATAGTTCTAAGCTTAGGGTAACCTTGTCAGGAGAGACTTCAGTATATCCTAGCTTTTTTATTATTCTTTTTTGATTTTTAGTAAGACATTCAAAGGGTGATTTATTACCTAATGATTCTCTTCTAACGGAATTGATATGATTCATCATGCTATCTATTTGCTTTTGATTTAGTAAGTCAAATGGCTGGCCTTGTGGAACATATAATCGTATGTACTCATGATTCTTTTCTATTTTCCCTTTTTGTTGTGATTGTCTTGGGTCACAATAAAATACATGAGACATTAGCTTAGAGTTAGGGAAAGCTTCTATTAAATCAGGGTGATCAAATTCAGTACCACGATCTCCCAATAGGATCTTAAATAAATTAATATAATCTGCTTTCCCTAATTTTTGCTTTAAATAATCAAAACACTTAACGACACTATGACTATCGTTATGGCTTCTTTTGAAAGCTATCATGAAGTTACTTTCTCGAAGTAGTAATGTTAATAGAACACTATTCCCGATAGTTCCTATCACACTATCCATTTCAACGATAGAAGCCTTTTTGTTTTTTTCAACATAGTAGAGAAAATCTGCATAGGTTCTTCCTTTGCGATTAGCTTTAATAAAGGCTCTGACAGGCTTTTCACTTTGTTTAATACGCTTTTTATACCTTACTTTTCTAGGCAAGTCTATACTTTTAATATCATCAAAATAGTCACGTTCAACGTAACGATAAAAAGTAGATTCACTAATACCTAGATTTTGATGTGTCATCACATGAGAGATGGGTTGTTTGTTTTCCTTTACATATTCTTTTGTAATGGAGTTGATTCGAGATAATCCACATCAGAGACATAAGGACCTATTCTTGCTTCTTTAATTTCTTTTTCATAACGCATTTGAGCTTTCTTGGGTTCATAAAATGTTTTTGTCTTTTTGCAGGTGGCGAAATGAACACATCCGACACAAATCCAAGGGTAACGAGAAAGGCGAATACAAGTTTCTCTTTCATAACGTATACAAGAATGAAAGCAATCCCGAGCACGGTGATTACAAATTTTATAATGGCGGCAGCGAGAATCTGAGTTTAATACTTTGTCTTTAGAGAAGGAATTTAATTGTAGTTCTCTTGAAATAGTAGAAGGACTCTTCATCATGCGTCTTCCAATATCTCTAGCACCTTTGTTTTCAGAGATGTATTGAAGTAGAAGAAGACGTTCTTCATAAGTAAAATGGGTATGTTTGCTTGACATAAAAATTCTCCTTTCAAACAAGCAAGCACGAAGATAAGTTCATAGTATCACGAATGAAGTAATAGGTAAATCGGACAGAGTGTCCAATTTAGTGTGAAATTGTAGCAAGTGTTATTTTGCTGTTGACAACGCTTTCAAAGAATGCTAATATTTGTATGTAGTTAAGGACTGTTACTCTTTCGAGGCATGACCGATAAAGAAATTTATTGTGTTACGTTGTGAAGGAGTTTTTTATTTGGAGGTATGTATGCTTAACTTTTTAAAGAAAAAGAAATCAACAGATATGAGTATTTATTCACCAGCTGATGGTGTATGTTCAGATATTACAACTTGTTCAGACCCTGTGTTCGCTAATAAAATGATAGGTGATGGGTTTCTTGTTCAATCAACTAGCAACATTGTGAAATCAGTCTGTAATGGAAAAGTAACTCTTGTTTTTCCAACAAAACATGCAATCGGTATTACGATGGATAATGGTCAAGAAATCATGATTCATATTGGTATCGATACAGTAAAACTTAAGGGTGTTGGATTTAAACAATTAGTCAACGTAAATGATCGAATTAATGTAGGAGATCCCTTAATTGAATTGGATTTGGACTATTTAAAGAAACAAGATTTAGATTTATCTATTATTGTGATTATGTTGAATGATTTAGAAATTGCTTATAACAAAGAACATTTGAATGAAGTTGTAGAAGCGCAAACAAAAATCATAAAGCGAGAGTGATAAAGATGCATCTGATAAAGAAGATTAATAACAATTATGCAGTCGCAACCGATAGTTCTGGAGAGATTATTATCGTGTCTGGTAATGGAATTGGATTTGGTAAGTTTCCAAGTGAATTGGAAGACCTATCCAAGATATCAAGAACCTATTACAATGTGGACACTAAATTCGTTAATCTCATTAATGAATTACCAGAAGAGGTTATTAAGATAAGTACTCAGATAGTTGATTACGCTGAAGAGAATCTGCGGATTAAACTAAATCCGAATCTTGTCTTTACTCTAGCGGACCATATTAATTTCGCAGCGAGTCGAATTAAAAAAGGCTTAACATTTGATTCAGGTATAAATTTTGAAATTAATTATTTACATGCTGAAGAATATGCGATTAGTAAAGAAGCAGTACGATTGATTCAAAAAAAATTAGATATTAGTTTTCCTAAGAGTGAAGTTGCGATTTTGGCAATGCACCTCGTTGAAGCAGAAGATTTCAATGAAGAAATAAATAAGAATCCAGATATTACTCAAATTGTTGATGATTTAGCGAACATGATACGAAATAAATTTAATGTAGTTATTGATAGTGAGAACTTTCATTATTATCGCTTTGCTACTCATATTCAATATTTGATAAGTCGACGAAATGATGATAAAGAAATATCGAGCGATAATCGAAAACTATTTGAATCAATGGTTGAGACTTATCCCTTAGTTTATGAATGTGTACTAGAAATTCAAGAATATTTTAAATCTTCCTTAAAGTGGGAGATTAGTGATGAAGAAAAAATGTATTTAATTATTCATATTAATCGAATTTGTTCAAAAGAGGACTGTTACCAGTAGGGCATAACCTCATAGAAATTATTTTTCTATGGGGTTTTATTTTGGATTTATGTTAATTGAGCGCTCATTTAACGAATCATATATATTTAAAAGGAGGACATGAAAATGAAGAAGAATGTTGAAATTGCTTCGAATGTTTTACATCTAGTTGGTGGAAAAGAAAACGTGATTAATATTTTCCATTGTGCAACACGACTGAGATTTAATTTGAAAGACAACGGACTTGTCGATTATGATTCCATTAATGCTGTAAAGGGTGTTATGGGTACTCATACAGTTGCAGGTGAAGTCCAAGTGATTATTGGGCCTGCAGTAGATGATGTATACAATGAAATTGTTGAGTTAGCTCAACTTGAAAAAAGTAAGAAGATTGATGAAGATTTAGATACAGTTGAAAAGGATCGATCCATTAAAGGATATATGGATTCAATAGTGAGTACATTCTCAGCATGTATGAATCCACTCGTACCCATCTTTGTTTTAATGGGTATGCTGAATGTAATTGCAGCTATTATCGGTCCCACTTTCCTAAACTTAGTATCTGAACAGTCAGATATTTATACAAACTTTTATTACGCAGGACAAGCCATTATTTACTTTTTGCCCATTTTAATTGCTGTCACTGCTTCAAAGCATTTTAAAACAAATGTGTATATTTCTTTAGTATTATCGTTTATTCTACTATATCCTGATTTAGTTGCTTTAATGAGCGAGGGAATTCAGTATACAGTGTATGGAATACCTGCAGCTGCAGTAACTTACAGTGCTTCAGTCATTCCTATTATGTTAATCATTTGGGTTCAATCCTACGTGGCACAGTTCATTAATAAATATACTCCCAATACGGTGAAACTAGTTCTTGTTCCATTATTAACAGTCTTAGTTATGTTACCTATTTCATTGTGTGTACTTGGACCTTTAGGAAATTATATTGGTGTTGTTATTGCCAATGGTATTATGTGGTTAAGAGATGTCGCGGGTCCATTAGAAACAATGCTTGTTGCTGCCTTTATACCGTTCATGACTGCCTTAGGAATTGGACGACCTATCTTCTTTATTTGCTTAACATCGCTATTAACAACGGGTTCAGAATTTGCTTATTTAGCGATCGCAATGGTTATTAATAACTGGATAGTAATGGGTGTGTCAGCCGGATATTTCTTTAAATCAAAGAAGAAGGAAGACAAGCAACTCGGAGCAAGTTGTTTTATAACAACGTTCTTAGCAGGTGTTTCTGAACCTGCAGTATTTGGAATACTACTACCTAATAAAAAGCTCTATATACCTACAATTCTAGGTGGTGCCATTGCCGGTTTATATTTAGGTATTATGAACGTCGGATATTATCAATTCGGTCCATCTAACTTTATCGGCGCTATCGGATTTATTAACGGAAATACGAATAACTTCTTACATGGATGTATCGCTTCCGCTATTGCAATCATCTGTACATTTGTACTTGTTCTAGTAATGTACAAAGAGGAAGAAAAGATTTAATTAAATTAATATCAATGATGCAAGACATCAAGATATAACAAATAACATTGAGAATTTGTATCGATAGATTTTTGTCTCAATCGCTAAAATAAGGAGGTATATTTTATGAAAGAAAGAAAAATAATTTTAGCTAATATTGGATCTGGGTCATCTTATTTACCCGATATTGCAAGTATGTTAATTGAAAGAAAAGATACGATGAAAGTTGCAGAATGGCGTCTCATGGATATTGATGAATACCGTTTAAAATGTACTGGAAAATATGTACAAAAAATGTTTCAAGATGCTGGAATCGATACAGCCATTACGATGACAACAAATCTAGAAGAAGCTGTTAACGATTGTGATTATGTTATTTGTACAATTCGTCCTGGAATGTCTGAAGGCAGAACGTTAGACGAAACACTTCCATTTAAACATGGATTAATTGGTCAAGAAACAACAGCACCAGGTGGAATGCTAATGGGTTTAAAAACTATTCCAGAAATGTTGAAGATTGCGAAAGCGATTGAAAAATACGCTAAAAAGAATTGTTACTTAGTGAATCTAGCCAATCCTGCTGGTATGGTATCTGAAGCATTAAATATCCATTCAAATATTAAATATGCTGGTTTATGTAATGGACCTACAGTGGTTCGAGATGCAATGAGAGATGTATATGCACCAGAAAATCCTAATGATTTATTTGTTGAAGTTATCGGATTAAATCATTTAATTTGGTGTAAAGTATTTTATAAAGGTGAAGATGTTACAGATGAAGCCTTTGAAAAGTTACTAGATTGGTCAGCTATTCATTTACCAGCTTTAAGAAAAGAATTCGTGGCTCCTGATTTACAAAAATTTATTGGTTACATTCCTATGGGACCTTATTTAGAATTCTATTATGATTTCCCAAATTCATTTAAAGACTTACAATCCTATTCAGGAAACCACTGGGATATGATGATTAATCGAGTACGTGAGCGTGTTGGAGATGTATTAGATGGACTAGAAATGGCTCCAAATGCAACACGTGCAGAATGTGTAAAAGTAATTGAAGAAAAAACATTTGAGTTATATGACAAATTAGATCCACGAGGATTCCAATTAGCTTTAAATACGCGTGGCGGCCATGGTTATGGAAAAGCGGGTATCACGTTAATTAATGCTTTGTGGAATAATACAAATGAAATATTCAGTCCTGACGTTGCTAGTATGGGATGCATTCAAGGATTAGATGCAAATTGTGTTTGCACAACAACTTCAATTGTAAATGCTTCAGGAATCCATCCAATTTGTTTCCCAAAACTTCCAGGTCATATGATGAGTAAAATTTTAGCTGCTAAAGAATATGAAAAACTAGCTGTTGAAGCAGCTGTAACAGGAAGTTATCATGCAGCATTGGAAGCATTAGTTGCTAATCCATTAATTAATTCATTCTATGATGCGAAAGCAGCATTCAATGAGTTATTACTTGCAGAAAAACAATGGTTACCACAATTCAAAGAAGCAATTACTGCTCTTGAAAAAGGGGAAGAACCAAAGAACTAAGATTTAATTTATAAAAAATAAAAAAAGTAATGATTGATATAATCCCAATGAAGTAGACAGATGAAATAAATAAAATTTCACTAATCTACGGAGGTGGGATTTTATTATGTCCAGAAAAGCAAAATATGCAACAGAACAAAAAGTAAAGGCATGTGAAGATTATATTTCGGGAAAGAAATCAGCAAGAGGTAAGGGTTTATAATAATAGAAACCTTGTAAGTCATCGAAGGGGATGTAAGGACGACTGAATGTCTACCCCCTGTTTTCTTGAAGCGAAAAAAGAACCCATGATTAAATATATACTCTTTATAAAATATAAACTCTACAATGAAAAGAGATGGTAATACCGTTTGGTATTCTACATCTTTCTTTCTAAGTTAATCGAATATTTTCATAATTATTAGGTGCTAACAATATAATTCTATCTATTTGTAGTTAAATGTTATAAACTCCATTTTTAACTTAATCACATTGGTGATGATTGTTATCCATCCAATGTATTATTTTGCCACAATGCGGACAAGTATTATCTATTGTCTTTTTTTCAACCCAAGTATCAATGCCAAACTCTTTCATGTACTGTAAATCTTCAATAACCATTGTGTGATGTCCAATTCCATTTTCCCAATGTTCTTTACGGAACGATTCTAGTCGTTCGCAAGGGAATTCTTCACATTCAAAGCATCGTGTAACTTTGTGTTCACTCGCACATTTTCTAAACCCATTTTGACAATGTACACAATGAGCTGTGAGCTTCTCTGAAAGGCATCCATGACACTGTTCTGGATAAAAGGGACATGTACCACAAAATAGTCCACAAATGGCTGCCGTTTGCTGATTTGGTTTCATAACCTACCTTCTTTCTGTAATTTGTAAATTACAATAGTTTAATTATTAGCGATAATTAAGACGATTCTGTTAAAGTACTTTCAAAATTTGATAGTAAACATATGCATTAACCATTCTTATATTTTAATTAAGAAACTATTAAGACTTTAGAATTTCTTGTACTCTTGTTCTTAATTCAGGAAGAGTCTTTTATTTAGACGAAGGATTTTTACGAAACAAACGGAAATTTAATGGGGAAGGATGGACTAAAAGATAGAATTCAGGTAGATACTCTTCGTAAGCAGAAACCGTATTTGTAAGATTATTCTTCACTCGTTCTTTTAAATAATATTTCTGAGCATAGTCTCCAATTAGAATAGTTAGTAGGATATTTGTCATAAACGAAATAAGTGATGGGTGCCATTTTGGAGCGAATTCTTTTCGAGGTGGTAAATCTCCTGTTTTACCTTTCCCAGGAAAGTGAAAATCAAGTGGTAAGACTGCAAAGAAACCTGAATGATAGAAGATATCTTCATCAACATCTAATCACTCTCTTAAAGTATCATCACTTTTATCTTTAAACACCTGGAATTTTTCTTGTGTTTTTAATCCTGAAGCTTGTCCAATAATTAATATTCTAGCGTTGGGATGTACCATAAACACAGGATTCAAACCTTGTCTCGTGTGATTTTGATTCATTGAGTCATTTATGATATCGGTATATATTTACTCTAGAGTATCCATAGCTGACTTCCTTTCCGTTTACTTTATTTAAGTATAACATATTTTTATTTCTAAATAATCATAGAGAGGTTGTAAAAACAACAGATAAATAGTTAACTTAAACTTCTTGGTTAAAATAGGAGTGCCAAGGAAGAATTGAAGATGAGTGAATTTATTAATAATAAAGAATGTAGGTAGGGAAAGTTGAAAGGAATTTTAATGGAATATTTTACTATCCTAAAGAAAATGGATTAATATAATTATCTAAGAATGTAGAGAAGAGATTGTCAAGGTACTATTTTTTTCTTTTAGATATTCTTATACAAAAGGCTTTTAGCTCTTTATACTAGTAATCAAATGTGATAAAATATGAATAACGATAAATCATTACTATTAAAAACATCATAGGAGGGTAATATGAGTAGCATGACAAATGATTCACTAATATTAAAAATAGTTGATCTGCTTATTAGCAAAGAAGTGAGTACACAAGCGATTACAGATACATTAACTTTAATCGTAAATCACTTTGATTTTCGATCTAGTTTTGTATATGAAAAGGATCAATACAATCAATTTAGTTTAAGAGAACATATAGTGTCAAATGATAAAAAAATTCGCAATATTTTTTTATTCGAACAATTGCCTGATGAATTACAAAAAAGATTAGTATCAGAACCGATGATCTATTTACATGAAGATATGGGTGCATTAGAGAAAAAAATTTGTAATCTTTTTAAAGTGGAATCGATTGTAATGTATCTGGTTGTCGATGGTGCGCAACAAAGTTTAGGGATGATAGTATTCACTAATAGTACTCAAAAACCAAAATTAGAAGAGGAAAAAGTGAAATATCTTCGTACATCAATTTCTCTTTTATCTAAATATGTATCTCGCAGGATGTATGCAAGTAGGGTATCTTTTGCTGTAGCTTCATTAGAAAGTATATTAGATAATACAGGTATTGATATTTATGTGAATGATTTCTATAATCATGATATTTTATATGTAAATAAATCGATGGCAGCGCCTTATGGTGGTAGAGAAGAATTTATGGGAAATAAATGTTGGGCAGTGTTGTTTCCTGAACAAAATGGGCCATGTGAATTTTGTCCACAAAAACAATTAGTTGATGAAAATGGATTGATTAACAAAGTATATACATGGGATTATCAGAGGGCATTTGATGGTTCGTGGTTTCGGGTTTTTAGTGCGGCATTTCGTTGGATTGATGGACGTTTAGCCCATGTGGTAAGTAGTGCAGATATTACTGATAATAAAAAATATGAGGCAATGGTTCATCATTTAGCAAATTATGATGTGCTTACTAATTTACCAAATCGAAGAAAACTAATAGGAGATTGTGAACGTAAAATTGAAAAAGCAACCAAGATGGAAAATGGATACATTCTATTTTTCGATATTGATGGATTTAAACAAATCAATGATAATTATGGGCATGAATCAGGAGATGAATTCTTAGTCCAATTAGCGGCTTTTCTTTCAGATATACCAATGATCAAAGATTCTGTTTATCGCAATGGTGGCGATGAGTTTATTATTTTAATTGGTGGAGAAGACCTAACGAAAGTTAATATTCATAATCTAGCACGCTTCATCCTACAACGTTTTGAAAAACCTTGGAAGTTGAAAAAAGGAGATATATATTGCAATACGAGTATTGGCATCGCCTGTTTTCCAGAAGATGGAAATGAAACAGAACAGTTAATTCATATGGCTGATCAAGCGATGTACCATGTTAAAAAACTAGGTGGAGCTAATATTTGTTTTGCTAATCAATTAAAGAAAGAGCAAGGTCAAGGTGAATAAAAAAGAACTTTGGCTCTAATAATGAGGAGGACTGATGGATCGCTCCTTTTTATTTTATGATAATTTAAGTAAATGAATCTTCAATGGATGAATTCGAAAAGTTAGCATTTGTAATCGTAATAAATAAATTCATACTGAGCCAAACTTCATAACTTTCTTTAATTGTAAGTCCTATCTTACGTGCTTTGACTAAAACCTCACTAAATCCTGCAGTACCATTAATTAGCAAGACTTGTAAGTTTGATGTGTGTGCAGTCTTACCACAAACACCACTGATATTACACCCTGTATTACGAGCTGTTTCTTGCTATTGCTAACTCAGTATAAAACAGTCACAGAAATAAATAAGTTTTTTTAACAACACATCAAATGATTGAAAAAACATAAGTAAAATATTAATGGGAAAATATATATTATTTACTACAAAACTAGTATAATTGATTTAATTAAAGAAATAGTGAAACCTATGTCAAATGATATTAAATTTATTATTACTAAAGATAGCTTCTATGTCGATAAATCAGATGAAGAAATGAATACCCTTCAAAGAGCTTTTCATGAGCATAAATTTGAGACGCTCTTTGAATGGGGATTTAAAGATAAACCAAATAATGCTCATCCTTCCGCATTATTTATGTATCAAATCAGTGAGCAATTTATAAAGTGTTTATCAAATATGCCAGAAATAGAAATAGCACGTGACGATATCCAAGTCACTTTAAAAGAAGAAGTTTGGCAAGATATTCAAGATGAAATCCCTTATATTGTGGGAAGTGAATATATCAATAACGAATGGGTTAGTAAAATATTCCATCATTTGAATGAAATTTTCATCAGTGAAATAAAGAAATACAAAGGAAATATATCATTGTTTCTTGCTGAGAAAAACCAAGATTTAAAAGTTCCTGAAAGAGTATTCTTTCATTTAGTAGAAAATAAAGATGATGACTATCCTTTTGCTTTTATGGCAACCTATGCAACACGTAATAGTGAGGGAAAGGTGGCGCATTTACCTTTATCTTATGCGCTTGTTGAGTTCAAACAAGAATGAAATAAATTACTCACTTTACTTTCTTGTTTAAATAAAGCAGCAGAAGTTTGCGGAATTCTAAGCAATTTCATTGAAACTGGAGAATTATTTCATCCGGTTAAATTAACTGCAGATGAAGCTTATGATTTTTTGAAACATGTGGAAGAGATTGAATCAAAAGGCATTTTATGTCGTATTCCTAATTGGTGGAGAAAGAAATATTCTTCAATTTCAGTTAATATCAAAATTGGAGAGAAAGAACCTTCTTTCTTGGATTTTAACTCATTGATGAGGACTCAACCTGTCTTAGTTGTTGATGGCGTTGAATTAAGTAAATCAGATATCAAGTTACTTCTTCAAAAAAGTGAAGGACTGGCTTTCTTAAAAGGAAAATGGATTGAAGTGAATCATGATAAATTAAGAGAATTATTGAGCGAAATAGAAAATAATAATCAAGAATTGACTTTAATGGATGCAATTCGTATCAATTTGGCAGAGAAGAAAGATGCAGATAATGGCGTTTCAGTTACGAATGGAACATGGTTAAAATCATTACTTCACTCTTTAAAGAATCCAGAAGAAATGAAAGTAACTAAAATTCCAAGAGGTTTAAAAGCTACACTACGACCTTATCAATCCGTCGGATATGCTTGGTTGCAGAAAATGTATCAACTCGGATTTGGTGCTTGCTTGGCGGATGATATGGGGCTTGGTAAGACAGTGCAAATCTTGTCATTACTACAAGAGAAATTTGAAAAGTCATCAGATGCTAAGAATTTATTGGTTGTTCCAGCCTCTTTACTGGAAAATTGGCGTAAGGAAGCAGAAAAATTCACTCCAAAACTGCCAATTCATATTTTACATGGTAGATCAAACGATGAGTTATGTGAAGAAATAAATCATTTGTCCTTTTTAACTATTACTACCTATGGCATGGTAACTAAATTAAAAGGATTAACTAAGATTCATTGGGATTGTATTATATTGGATGAGGCACAAGCTATTAAAAATCCACTTACAACCCAAACAAAAGCAATAAAACAATTAAATAGTTCAATGCGCATTGCTTTAACAGGAACACCTATTGAGAATAACTTAGGAAATCTGTGGTCTTTATTTGATTTCCTAAATAAAGGATTATTGGGAACATCAAAAGAATTTAAGCATTTTACTAAACAATTAAATGATTATCCTGAAGGATATGTAAAGTTAAAAACAATGGTTTCACCCTTCCTTTTACGTAGATTAAAGACAGACAAAACAATTATTAATGATTTACCAGATAAAATCGAAACCATTGATTATGTAACACTTAGTAAACAGCAGATTGTTCTCTATAAAAATTTACTGAATGATATGGAAGAGAAAATCTTAACGAGTGAGGGAATAGAACATCGTGGTGTTGTATTAAGTACTATTTTGAAACTTAAACAAATATGTAATCATCCTGATCAATATTTAGGTTTAGAAGAATATGGAAGGAAAGAAAGTGGTAAATTTCAACTATTGAAAGAAATTTGTGAGACGATTTATGAAAAAAGAGAAAGAGTTATTGTATTTACTCAATACAAAGAAATCATCCCATATTTATCAGATTTCCTTCATACTATTTTCCAACAACCAGGTTTTGTAATTCATGGAGGAACCCCAGTTAAGAAAAGAGGGGATATCGTTGATAAATTTAATGCTGAAGACTACGTACCTTATATTGTTTGTTCTTTGAAGGCAGCTGGAACAGGGCTTAACTTGACTTCAGCTAATCATGTTATCCATTTTGATCGTTGGTGGAATCCTTCAGTAGAAAATCAAGCAACTGACCGAGCTTTTAGAATTGGTCAAAAAAAGAATGTTATGGTTCATAAATTTGTCTCTCAAGGAACGATTGAAGAGAAAATAGATGAGATGATAAATTCTAAGAAGGAATTAGCAGAATCAGTTATTTCTTCAAATAATGAAGCATGGATTACTGAAATGAATAGTAAGGATTTGATGAAAATTCTTCGTTTAGATATGTGAGGTGAAAAGGATGGGAAACTATTGGAACAGAGTTGATTATTCGCAAATATCTGTTGAGGAACTGCGAAGAAAAGCAGAATTGAGTAGTCTAAACGCTGAAAAAAAAGGGCGTAAAATGGAGCCAGTCATCCTAACAGATCGCAATATTTGCAAAAGCTGGTGGGGAAAATCTTGGTGTTTGAATTTAGAAAGCTTTGCAGATTATGATACTCGACTTTCAAGAGGGAAACGTTATGTACGCTCTGGTGCAGTTATTGATTTACAGATAGTAAAAGGGAAAATTACAGCTAGAGTTCAAGGTACTAGAAAAACACCCTATAAAGTTGAAATTATTATCACGCCATTAAAAGAGACTTTTTGTCAACAAATCATGTCGACTTGCTCAAAAAAAATTGAATCTTTAGAGTCTTTAGCTTGTGGTGAATTTCCAGAAGACTTGAAAGAAATATTCACTAGGAAAGGTGGTCTATTTCCTACGCCAAGAGAAATAAGTCTTTATTGTAATTGTCCTGATTGGGCTATTATGTGTAAGCATGTAGCGGCTACATTGTATGGTGTTGGTTCACGTTTAGATGAAAACCCATTTCTCTTTTTCACTTTAAGAGGAATTGATATCGATAATTTAATTGATACGACAATTGCTAACAAGGTCGAATCAATGCTTGCTCATTCTAATGTTAAGAGTCATCGTGTAATGGAGGATGAAGATGTGCATCATTTATTTGGTATCTTATAGGACTATAAATTATTTTGTAGTGAGGCGATTTGATTAAGCTATAATATGAATCGGAAGACAGCGGGTAAACTGCTGTTTTTCTTTTGATTTTACGTTAGATTAAATGATAATATCCAAACATGCCTTATAGCTATAACAAGGTATTTGATATAGGCATTTAACATTTATAGTTTAATGATTTATACTATTTATGTGGAAGTTGTGTTTATTAATATACGAAGATAATCACAACTGATAAATACAGTATTTAACTAAAAGTGGTACAAGGAGAACAATAAAATGGAACAAATAAAACAAAAAGTATTAACAGGAGAAAGAGCATTATTTCACGCAATCAATAAAGAGATACAAGAATGTATCTTTGAAGATGGTGAATCACCTTTAAAGGAAAGTAAAGGCATTATTTTAAGTAATAATATCTTTAAATGGAAATATCCATTGTGGTATAGCCAAGATATTGATTGCCATGATACTTCTTTCTTAGAAACAGCACGATCTGGAATATGGTATACAAAGAATATAACAATGGTAAATTGTCTCATTCAAGCACCTAAATCATTTAGAAGATGTGAGAAGATTACATTAAAACATGTTCAATTAGTCAATGCTGAAGAAACCCTATGGAACTGCAAAGATATTGAGATGAATGATGTTAGTGCTAATGGAAACTATTTTGGTATGAATTCAGAAAATATAAAAGCATCTCATTTATCACTAACAGGGAATTATTCGTTCGATGGAGCCAAAAATATTGAAATACGTAATTCAACACTGTTGTCTAAAGATGCCTTCTGGAATTGTGAAAATGTCACAGTTTATGATTCATTAATTAGTGGAGAATATCTTGGATGGAATTCCAAGAACGTTCGATTCGTGAATTGCACAATTAATAGCCTTCAAGGAATGTGTTATATGGAGAATGTAGTTCTTGAAAATTGTAAATTATTGAATACAACACTGGCCTTTGAATATTCCACAGTTAATGCGTCAATCAGTTCATCAGTAGATAGTGTTATGAATCCTAATGAAGGGGTAATTCGTGCCGAGAAAATTAATGAAATTATTATAGATGAAACGAAGGTTGATTCTTCTAAGACAAGAATTGAAGAAGGGATGTGTCTTGCGTGAAATACAACTTTGATGAATTAATCGACAGAAGAAATACAAATTCATTAAAATGGAATATTGGTGAAGGGAAGATTGCTATGTGGATAGCAGATATGGATTTCAAAACAGCGCCCTGTGTTCAAGAAACTATTCAAAGTAAAGCTGAATTTGGTGTGTTCGGCTATAGTGATATTCCTGATGAATACTATGAATGTTATCAAAATTGGTGGAGAAAAAGACATGATTTTCAGATGGAAAAAGAATGGATGATTTTTAGTAGTGGTGTTATTCCAGCTATCTCATCGATTGTAAGAAAAGTAACTACACCAGGTGAGAAAATATTAATCCAATCACCGGTTTATAACATTTTTTATAATTCAATCTTAAATAACGGAAGGGAAGTCATTTCTTCTGATTTAGTCTATACCGAAGGACATTATAGTATTGATTTTGATGACTTAGAAGATAAACTGAAAGACCCACAAACATCGATGATGATTCTATGTAATCCACACAATCCCATTGGTAAAGTTTGGAGTAAAGAAGAAATAAGCAAAATTGGTGATTTGTGTTTTAAACATCATGTAGTTGTAGTTAGTGATGAAATACACTGTGATCTAACTGAACCTAATATTCAATATACTCCTTTTGCTTCAGTTAATAAAACCTGTTTAAACAATAGTATTACTTGTCTTTCAGCGAGTAAAGCTTTTAACCTTGCAGGAATGCACGCTGCTTGTGTTGTTGTTAGCAATGAGTATTTACGCCATAAGGTATATCGTGGATTGAATACAGATGAAGTAGCTGAACCAAATGCTTTTGCCTGTGTTGCAACAATTGCGGCGTTTAATCACGGAGAAGACTGGCTTGATGAACTAAGAGAGTACATCGGCGAAAATAAAAAAATAGCGGACAATTTTATCGCAAAAAATCTTCCGAAATTAAAAGTAGTTGATTCACAAGCAACCTATTTAGTGTGGATAGATTGTAAGAAACTTACTCCACATGTAAATGAATTCTGTAAGTACTTAGATGATGAAATAGGTTTAGTAATTTCTAGTGGAAGCAGTTATGGTAAAAATGGGACAGATTTTATCAGAGTTAATATTGCTTGTCCAAAAGAGCGATTAATAGACGGATTAAATAAATTAGCACAAGGAGTAAAGAAATTTCAAAATAAAACAATATAAAATGAAGAAACTAGAACTACTCAACCTCTTTTTGAAGGAAAAGTAGTTTTTTCTTATATAAGAATCAAATCTCTTATCAATAGTAATCAGCGACTGTAACTGAAAGCAACCATGGAGCATTAGAAGCGTTAGTAGCTTATCCACTAATCATTTCTTATTATGATACCATCATTTCACTAGAAAAGTTGAAGAACTAAGCGTTGGAATAGGCGGTAAGGATAATAATTAATGAAATCAAGTAGTTATCTATTATCACTTTAGAGTCACATGTAATTATTAGCTTTGAGATTTTCAATTAAAAAGCATAGCGAAAAGCCCACTACTTTAGTGGTGGAGTATCAGAGAACTATCCATTTTAATTCTTCCATGATGAGTTGCTTAGGATGAGGAAAAGGTCTACAATAATGATAGTATAATGAATACACATTACCATTGTTGCGGTATTCCAAAAAAATAAATTACCTAGTTAAATTATATTGAATAGTTCGACTCTTGCTTCTTAATAATTAATTCTGTAACACATCAGTTTTAAACCATTGCCACCTGTTCGAATAGGTAGTTATAAATTATAGAATAACAGAAATATTCGTGGTATAATGAATTATATTTACTAAAAAGGGAAAATATTTGATTCTGCATTTACTTCCTGTTTGTGGGGGAATCAACACTAGTAAAGATTATCGATAGGCTACTGAATATCACTTTATCTATTGATATTCCTATTTTTACTAAGAAATATAAAATTTAGAATTGAATTAGATATCTTATTGAGGCTGTATATAAATATTTTAAAAGGCATGCTTTTAAATAAATGGAAAGGGTTGTAAAGAACTTGTTAAAAAGCTATTTACATATATGGTAAAAATTATGACAATCAAAGAATGTTATCGCGCAATCGGTGGAAACTATGACAATATTATCGCTCGTTTTCGAAGCGATGATAGAATTCAAAAATTCATATATAAATTTTTAGAAGACGAATCTTTTATAAATATGCAAAAAGCATTAGAATGTGGAAAAATCGAAGATGCATTTCGAGCAGCACATACACTAAAGGGAGTTAGTGAGAACTTAGGTTTTGATAAATTATCAAAATCTTCTCATTTAATTACAGAAGCACTGCGTACAGGAGATATGAATGCAGCATTGACATACCTTCCACATGTAAGAGATGATTATCAACTTACGATCATATCTATCAAGGGTCATCGAGAAAAGATATTAAGTTATGAATAAGAAGGGATATCATAATATGATTAAAGACATAATCAAACGACATGCAAATGGTCTTTCTAAAGCACTAGCTTTTATCATTTTTGCTATTATTGCAGTATACTATGGAGTAACGATGTATAATTCGAGTGTTATGAATAAACAAATGACTTCAGTCAGTGATCATCCTTATCAAGTAGTTGTCGCTATTGGTGATGTAAAGGCCAATTTAACACTATTACGAGCATTACCAGAACGAATGACATATTCTCTTGACCAAGATGTAATAGAAGGTGTAGAAAGTCATTTTGAAAAAATCAGTGTTACAATGGATTCCACCATTGCAATTCTGCAAGAGCGTTATTTAGCAGATGAAATTAACGTACCAGCTTTACAAAGCACATATTATGAATTAATTGAAGAGCAAAATGAATTAATTACATTAGCAAAAAGCAATGGAACTACGACTTTAGATATTAAAGATTATTTTAATGTGAACATTGTACCGAAATTGAATAAATTAGATGCATTAGCAATTAGCATTAATGAGGGTGCAGGTAGAAAATTAAATAGTTACTCTTCATTAGTTACTACATCTAGTAATACAATGACTTTTATGTCAACAGTATTAAGTGTTGCTGTTATTTTTACGATTATTTTATATTTATATATCTTACATCTTAAATATAAAACTGAGGAAGAAATATTTTCTATACAATCAGAGTTGAAAATTGAACAACGAGCCAATGCAGCTAAATCACAATTCCTATTTAATATGTCCCATGACATACGAACACCTATGAATGCAATTATTGGATTAACGACGATTGCAGCTATGGACATAGATAAAAAAGAGAAGGTGAAGGATTGTTTAACCAAAATATCTGCATCTTCTCGTCAATTGCTAGGTTTAATTAATGATATTTTAGACATGAGTAGAATTGAGAGTGGTAAAATTTCATTAAATATGGAAGAATTTGTTTTACCTGATTTGATTGAAGATTTTATTACTGTGACCATGCCTCAAGCAACTGATAAGGGATTAAATATGGAAGTAAATGCAAGCGATATTTCGCATGAATGCGTTGAGGGGGATGCAATTCTAATTAAACGTATGATGATAAATATTATTGGGAATTCTTTAAAATTTACACCTGCGGGTGGGAGTATTTGGTTAACAATTAGAGAATTGCCACCAGTGATAAAAGGATATGGAAGTTATCAATTTATAATGCGTGATACTGGAATAGGAATGTCAGAAGAATTCATAAGCAAACTGTTTATGCCATTTGAACGTGCTGAAAATTCCACAAAGAGTAGAGTAGAAGGTACTGGACTTGGAATGGCAATAACAAAGAATATAGTAGATATGATGGGTGGACAAATAAAAGTAGAGAGCGAGTTAGGAAAAGGAACTACATTTACCATAAATCTTCCTATTAAATTACAAGAAAAAGAAGCAGAAAGTTTAGACTATAATGAACTATTAGATTTACATTCGTTAGTTGTAGATGATGATGAAATTGCTTGTGAGACTACACTCCGAATGATTCAAGAGATTGGAATGTGTTGTGAGGGTGTACTTAGTGGTAAAGAAGCAATAATTAAAGTAAAAAATGCCCATGACATACTAAGAGATTATCATGTTGTGATTGTTGATTGGAAAATGCCTGAAATGGATGGTCTAGAAACAACAAGGAAAATACGTGAAATCGTCGGTGATGAACTTCCTATTATAGTTTTAACGGCATATGATTGGGCAGATATAGAAGCAGATGCAAAAGAAGCGGGAGTTAATGCCTTCCTTTCGAAACCTGTATTTAAATCTAGGTTAATTCATGTCATGAGAGATTTATCAATTGGTGGTAGTCACGTTAAAAACGAAGAAGAAACAATTTTATTAGATCCTCACTTCGAAGGGCGTGTACTTTTAGTTGAGGATAATGAAATTAATATGGAAATTGCTGAAGAATTCATCCAATACTTTGGAGTAACTGTTGAAAAGGTTTGGGATGGTGTTGAAGCGGTTGAAAGAATAAAAGAAGTGGGCTTGGAATATTATGATTTAGTATTTATGGATATTCAAATGCCTAAAATGGATGGGTATGAAGCAACACAAAATATCCGTAGGTATGAAGAAGAAACAAAAGGAATACATTTACCGATTGTGGCAATGTCGGCTAATGCGTTTATAGAAGAAGTGAATAGAGGATATGCGAGTGGGATGGATAGCTACATTACAAAACCTGTAGAGATGGATAAGATAAGCAATGAATTTAAAAAGTATTTAAAACTTACTTCGCAGTGATTAAAGGGAGCTGGCAGATGATGAATAAGAAGGATAATTTAATAAACCATAGACAAAAAATATTAATTGTAGATGACTCTGAAATCAATCGTGCCATTTTAGCGGATATGTTAGAAGAAGCCTATACGATTGTAGAAGCAGAAGATGGGATTAATGCAGTCAATATTTTGCATGTTGATTCGGAAATAGATCTCGTTTTATTAGATATTATGATGCCTAAAATGGACGGTTTTAAAGTCCTAAACATTATGAATCAGTATAATTGGATTAAGGAAATTCCGGTTATTATGATTTCTTCAGAAAACTCTCCATCTTCTGTTGAGCGTGCTTATGGATTAGGAGTAACCGATTATATTAATCGTCCTTTTGATGAAAATGTTGTTCGAAGAAGAGTAGTGAATACCTTAATGCTTTATGAAAAGCAAAAGCAACTTGCTCAAATGGTCACAGATCAAATATATGAAAATGAGAAACAGAGCAGTTTAATGGTGAATATTTTGAGCAGTATTGTAGAATTTCGTAATGGAGAAAGTGGACCACACGTACTACATATTTACGCTTTAACCAAGCTTTTATTAAATCAGGTCATTCAAAAAACTAGCCAATACAATTTGACGCAAGCTGATATATCACTCATTAGTACGGCATCATCTTTACATGATATAGGGAAGATAACCATACCAGATAAAATTTTAAATAAACCAGGACCATTAACAAAAGATGAATTTGAAGTTATGAAGACACATTCAATAGCAGGTGCAAAGATGCTAAACTCACTTCCATTTTATATGAATGAACCAATTGTAAAGATTAGTTATGAAATCTGTCGTTGGCATCATGAGCGTTATGATGGTTGTGGTTATCCTGATGGCTTGAAAGGAGATGAAATACCTATCTCCGCACAAATTGTATCTTTAGCAGATGTATATGATGCATTAACAAGTGAACGAGTATATAAAAAGGCAATATCACATGAAAAAGCTATTGAAATGATATTATGTGGAGAATGTGGCGCTTTTAATCCGCTTTTATTAGAGTGTTTAACGGATGTTTCGAAGCACATTCAACCAACTTTGAAAAGTGATCCCTTGCAATTTGCAAGTAAAATAGATGTTTCTAATCTTTCATCTGAATTTGTACAGCGTACTGAGTTGTCAGCCTCAGGGAGAACCCTCCGGTTATTAGAAAGAGAAAGAACGAAATATCAGTTTTTGGCTTTGATGTCAAGAGAAATACAATTTGAATATACAGAAGCTACGCAAATAGTGACCATATCAGATTGGGGAATGAAAGAGCTTGGACTAAAAGAATTAAAGTTAAACCCATACATAAGTAAAGAACTTATGGATATTATGGGAAAGGATAATTTACAAAAATTAGACTCACTTTTACGTACAACAACACCTGAATATCCTGATATACACCAAGATTTTCAAATGAATGTAAGGGGTGTAATACGATGGTTTCATTTTATTTGTCGTGCTACATGGCTCGTTGAGGATTCTCCGCTATATTTAGGAGCAGTTGGAAAAGTAATTGATAATGACGAGGAACATAAACGTTACTTAAAACTGCAACATATGGCTGAACATGATTCATTAACTGGGATTTTGACCCATTCATGTGCAAAAGAACAAATTCAACAAATATTTTTAGCACATTCCAAGAGTAATTTTGCTTTAATTATAATTGATATTGATGATTTTAAATATATAAATGATAACTATGGACATATGGTCGGAGATGAAATTCTTCGTAGTGTAGCAAATTGTTTATCGAATTATTCGCTAGAAAATTGCATCTGTGCAAGAGTAGGGGGAGATGAATTTTTATTCTTTTTTGAATACACCGAGAGTGCAGAAAAAATAGTGAATGATATATTCAAATTAGTATATAATGAAAATAAGAAAGTGGATATTACGTTAAGTTTTGGTGTATCTACAACACAAGATACTTCTTACGATTATGATGAATTATTCAATAAGGCTGATTTGGCTCTATATACAGCAAAACATAATGGAAAAAATAGTTATTGCTTTTATGATAATAAGATGAAAGGTATGTTTTCCTCAATCACTGCAATAGAAAGTAATAAATAACTGTTACACGTCAATTGAAATATTAGTATAGACATTAAATTTTAATTCAAACATCCTTTAGTTATGAGATGTAGACAGCTCTCAAATTAAAAAAGGAGAGCCAGTTAAATGTATCACAGGAAGAATGAAAACTGAAGCTCCTGACATATAATACTATTGAAAAGATGGTTTAGTTGAAGTATGGGTTGCGGTTAAAGAAAAACAGACAAAATGGATTGTAGAGATACAATCTTTTTAAGTTAAGTGGTATGATAGTAATATCGAAAAAAAGGAGACACATGATGGACATAATTAGGTATTGGGAAGTTACCCTAAAGCAAGATGAAAAGAAAATGAAAGAATATTTCGATGATAATGCATATATACGGTGGCATAATACAAATGAGCATTTTACAGTAGATGAATTTATTCAAGCAAATTGCGAGTATCCTAATCAATGGGATGGAGAAATTGAAAGAATCGAGACAATTGATGATTTAATAATAACTGTAGTTCATGTTTTTACTATAGATAACTCTTTATCATTTCACGTCACTTCATTTATTAAACTCAAAGAAAATAAAATCATTAGCATTGATGAATATTGGGGAGATGATGGAACTCCACCAAAGTGGCGAGTAGAGAAAAGAATAGGTCAAAAGATTAAATAATAAATACGCGAAAATTACATCTCGTATAATGTTACGAGATCCACTATTATGATAAACGCAAAAGAAGCATAAAAAATTGTAAAGAAAAATAATCCTATATGAAAATAAGTATTTGTAATGAACAAGAAAAGTATTTTGAATTTTGTCTTGAACCGAACGAACTTGCACTAGGAGATGGTTTTGCTAATTCATGTGTAGACTTAATTGACAAAATCTCTAAAGAGTATTGTCGTGTTCATTTCTCAGTAGTTATTAAAGATCCTATTTTAAAAGAAATAGAGTAACTACATTGGATTAACCCTTAATTATTAAAGCGAGAGACAAACATCTTGCTTTTTTATTTGCCTTTATTTCAATTATTCTACTATTGAAAATGTAACCACAGTATTAAGAGATTATTATAAGAGCATCCTATTTGCATATATTACTAATTAGTGATATATTACAGTCATGGAAGAACAAAAGACAAGAATGAATGGCAAAATGATTATTGCACTTAGTCGAGCGCTTCAAACTATTCACAAAGATAGTGAAGCGTTATTCCGTCAAAATAGTTTAACTATGGCACAGTTTGCAGTGTTAGAAGTACTGTCCACGAAAGGAGATTTAACCATAGGAAATCTAATTGATGTAGTTTTATCGAGTAGTGGTAATATGACTGTAGTTATTCGAAATTTGGAGAAGAATGGTTTAATAGAAAGATTACAAAACGAATTTGATAAACGTTCTTATGTTATTCACTTAAGTGATAAAGGTAAAGTATTAATAGATGATATCTTTACTAAACATATGAACTTAGTTCGTAAAAAACTTGAAGTACTAAATGAAGATGAAAAAGAATTAGTTATTAACACATTAAAGAAAATAGGTTAACCCTAAAGGAGAATTTTAATATGGAATTATATACAGCAATGAAAACAAGAAGATCTCGTTATGATCTAACGAACAAATCAACAATATCAGATGAACGAATTAAAGAAGTATTGAAAGATGCAATTAATTACACACCTTCAGCATTCAATTCTCAGAGTTCTCGTGTTCTTTTATTGCTAGGTGATCGTCATAAGAAGCTTTGGGACATCACTGCAGACACTTTACGCAAGATTGTACCTGCTGATGCATTCGCAAGCACACAGAGCAAATTAGATGGCTTTGCTGGTGCTTACGGAACTATCTTGTTCTTTGAAGACATGAGTGTAGTAGAGGGTTTACAAGAAAAATTTGCTTTATACGCAGACAACTTTCCAATCTGGTCAAATCAAAGTGCTGGAATGTTACAGTATTCAGTTTGGACCTCGCTAGCTAATGAAGGGTTGGGTGCTAACTTACAACACTATAATCCATTAATTGATGAAACAGTATTAAAAGAATTTAACTTGCCTTCAACATGGAGACTAATGGCACAAATGCCTTTTGGAGTAGCAACAGGAGAAGTAGGAGAGGCTGTATATCAACCAATCGATGAGCGATTCTTTACTCAAGGAGAAGGAAAACAATGATTAAAACAATCGACCACAAGAAAATGGGAATTAGTGAACAAGGCTGGTTACACAGTATCTTCCACTTCTCATTTGCAGAATATTACAATCCGAACAATATGAATTTTGGAGCTTTACGTGTTGTAAACGATGATATCTTTGATGCAGGTAATGGTTTTGGTACTCATCCTCATCAAAATATGGAAATCGTAAGTTATGTAATTGATGGAGTCCTTACTCATAAAGACAGTATGGGAAATCAACGTGAATTAACACGTGGACAAGTACAATACATGAGTGCTGGAACGGGAATTACTCATAGCGAACTTAACCTCACAAAAGACCCTGCACGTTTTCTACAAATCTGGATTCTACCAGATGCTAAAGGATATACACCTAATTATGGTGATTATCGTTTCGATTGGAATGAGCGAGTAAACAAATGGTTACACATTGTATCTGGTGAACAAGGAAATGCACCGATCAAAATTCATCAAGATATGAATATCTATGTAGTTGAATTGGATGCGGGTAATTCAATGAAACATACCTTAGCTGATGGAAGACAAGCTTATTTAATTCAAATTGAAGGAAATGGTGAAATTAACGGTCAACCTCTTTATGCAAAAGATGCAGCTGAAATCATTGATGAATCGATTACAATCAAAGCAAAAGATAAATCGCATTACATTTTATTTGATATGGTTAAACAATAATTATTAGAATTCGATCTATCTTCTATAAGTCATACGAAACGAATTAAGTGAAAACCACTCGATTCGTTTTTTTATGTTTAATCTTTAATTTCTGCATAGCTCCTGTGCAAAAGTAAAGAGGATAAAATTACCTTTAAATGTGATAATAAACTTAGAATGTAATAATTAAAATGATGTTATAATTATCACTAATAAAATTATAAGGAGACTAGCATGGAAAGAAAAGATGAGTTAATTAATTATCTAAATAATCAAGTTGGATTTGTTACCGTAAGGCAAATCTCGCGTGATTTAGGTATATCAATTCGTACCATTCAAACATATATCAAACAGATAAAAGAAGAGTTTCCAGACATGTTATGTACTGGTCAAAACGGAATTAAAGCGAACTTCTTATTAAAACCAGAAAATCAATATGTAGCTCCTAGAAACTTCAAAGAAAGAAAAGCATATATTTTAAGAAGTACTTTACTAGGCAATGAAGAAATTGATATGTATGACTTATCAGATAAACTATGTATATCTTATACTACATTGCAGAATGAAATTATTAAAATTCGCAAAGAGATAGAAAAATATAATCTCCTGCTAAGAACCAAAGGTGATTTACTCTTTATTGATGGAAAAATGGAAAATAAAAAAAACTTAATATCAACAATGATCTATAATGAGTCTCAAAACTCATTAATCAGCTTGAAATCATTAAATGAATTATTTCCTGAATTTGATGCTGAAAAAGTGAGAAGTATTATTTTAGAAGGATTAGAAAAACATCAATTTTATATTGATGAGTTTTCTCTTATAAATCTTTTACTACATATATTAATCAATATGGATCAAACTTCTCATCATTTAATTAATGATGAAAATAAGATAAGGAATGATTATATTGATTTAAACCATCATTTCATTGATATTGTAGAAGATATTTGTTTATTATTAACTAATGAATATAACGTTAGTTTCAATGAAGTTAGTAAATATCAATTTAGTGTTTTATTAATGACACGAGCTATTAGAAATACAGATAATAGGAACGAAAAAGGATTGGAGAAATTGATAAATCATGAAACTAATGATTTACTCTATGGTATTATCCAAAATGTTAAAGAAATATACGATATCGACTTAGATGTGAATGAATTTAAAGTCGGGTTTTCATTGCACCTAAAAAATATGTTAATACGCCTAAGAGAACAGGTTCGTCTACATAATCCTTTATTAGACAACATTAAAACTACTTCACCATTTATTTATGATATAGCAGTCTACATATCAAATTTTATTCAAGATAAAGAAAATGTTAAAATGTTTGAAGATGAAATTGCTTATATAGCACTTCATGTTGGTTCTCGAATAGAAGAAATTAAAACGATGAAGTCAAAATTGCATGCTGTTTTTATATGCCCACAATACTATGCTTTTTCTTCGCTACAACTAAAAAAAGTTGAAAGTGTTTTCCATGATGATTTAGTAATTTTATATATAATAACAAATCCAGAAGATTTATCTAGTAATGAGAATTATGATTTTATTATTTCAACTGTTCCTCTGAATGGCTATAAAAATGTAGTTCTAATCTCTAATTTCTTCGATAATAAAGATAGAAGTAAAATACAAAGTGAAATTACTAGAATAAAAGCTAAAAAAAAGAGTAATCAATATAAAGTTCTCTTTGAGAAACTATTTATTCCTTCTTTATTTTTTGTGTCTGTAAACTATGAAAATCAAAAAGAGGCAATAAGTATAATGGGGAATGAATTAATTAAACAAAATTATGTAAAGAAGGATTATTTGATAAAGCTTTTTGAAAGAGAAAAAATTTCGCCAACAAACTTTGGCAAAGTTGCAATTCCACATCCTATTGATTTTTATGCCCCTAAAACAATATTTGAAGTTTCAATTTTAAAGAATCCAATTTTATGGGGTGATACATCAGTAAATATTATATTTATGTTAGTTGTCAGCAAAGAAGATTATCCATATTTTCAAGAAATTTTCTCTTTCTTAGCAAGCGTCTGTATGGATACTCTAAATCTAGAGCGAATAATTAATTGTAAAAGTTACGAAGAATTTCTTAAAACGATACTAGAGTTATTTGAAAATAATTAAAATTGCATAAGTCATATGAAAAGATAAAGCTAAAAATAAATAAGGATTCATTGTTTAATTAAATTAGTAAAAGGAAAGGAGTAAATATATGAGCACATATAATGTCTTACTTTGTTGTGGAGCAGGGATGAGTTCAGGGTTTCTAGCACAAAAGACTCAAAAGGCAGCAGATAGTAAAGGTTATGACATGAATGTTGAAGCAAAAAGCTCAAGTGTTGTTGAGGATGTTGTTGAAGACTTTGATGTATTATTACTAGGCCCTCATTACTTAAGCCATTTAGCGGATTACGAAGAAATTGCAAAACCATACGGTATTCCAGTTGCTGTAATTCCACAAGAAATCTATGGAACACTTGATGGCGAAAGACTTGTCGAGTTTGCAATGAATATTTTAAGTAAAAAATAATTAAAAAGGAGAAAGTAAAAATGAAAAAACTTATGGATTGGTTACAATACAAATTGTCACCAGCAATGCAAAAATTTGTTTCAAGACCTTGGGTAGCGGGGTTCTCATCAGCAATTGTTAAATGTCTACCTTTTATTTTAACGGGATGTCTAATTTTCTTTTATAATGTAGTACAACCTTATTTTAATTTCTTACCAAATTTAAGTGCTATAACAACTTATACATTTAACATGTTATCTCTACTAGTTTCATTTATGATGGTGTACCAACTTATGGGAACATTAAAGCATAGAAACTATCAAGTAGTTGGTGGATTAACAGGTATATGTGCATATATCTTAACCATGAAAGGTACTGTTGTTGATGGAATTTACTCGGTAACATTCAATCGTTTTGGACCTACAGGTATTGTTGTAAGTTTGGTAATTGGTGTTTATGTAGCTATTATCTTTCACTTATTCTCTAAAATCAAGTTATTTAAGAAAAGTAGTGAAGTTCCAGAATTTGTTCAAGAATGGATTAATAACATTATTCCTATCTTCTTGACTATTCTTACGCTTAAAATTCTAATTATTGATTGTAATATTGATTTATACCCACTTGTAATTAAAATATTTGATCCTATTCAATCCATTGCGCAGACTTATCCAGGATTCTTATTAATAAACTTGATTCCTGTATTCTTCTATTCATTAGGTATTTCAGGTTGGACATGGAGTGGTCCACGTAATGCTATCTTTATCCCAGCTATGGCAGCCAATGTTGCTGCAGTTGCAGCTGGAGGAGCAGCAATGAATATCACAACTTCTGAAGTATCAGCAGGAATTGCGCTTGTTGTTATGGGAGGCATGGGTTGTACAATTGCCTTGAATATTTTCTTCCTCTTCTCAAAAAGCAAAAAGCTTCGTACTTTAGGTAAAGTTTGTATAGGTCCTTCAATTTTCAATATTAATGAACCGATTTTATTTGGAGCACCTATGGTGTTTAATCCAGTATTAATGATTCCAATGTACTTGTGTACAATTGTTGGTTGTTCTGTCGTTTATTTTATAATGAGATTTGGATTACTTAATATTCCTGCTATTCAATTATCAATGGTAGCAACGATTCCAGCACCAATTTCAACTGTTATGTTTACTCAAGATATGAGAGGGATTCTATGGTGGGCAGTTCTATTAATTGCTTATCTAATTATTTATTATCCTTTCTTTAAAACATTTGAAAGACAAACTCTTGAACAAGAAGCAATTGCAAATGCTACAAAAGAAAATAAAATTATCGATTCAGTAAAAGAGTAATTAGGAGATAACAGGTATGGATGAAAAATTAATTAAAGTTGCAATGGATATTATATTAAATGCGGGGGATGCACGTAATCATGCGATGAATTCAATGAATGAAATTATGGCTGGTAATTATGAAACTGGCGATGAATTTCTTTCTTTGGCTAAAGAATCCATTAAGAAGGCACATATTGCGCAAACGAATGTGATTCAAGACGAGTGTCGAGGTAATTCAATTGAACCTAGCTTGCTTTTTATCCACGCCCAAGATACATTAATGAGCATAGCATCAGAAGTAAATTTAATTCAAAAAATGGAGGAAATGTTTAAAGTATTAAAGGAGGAAATTAAACATGGAGAAAATAAATAGCTTTCCAAAAGGTTTCAAGTGGGGAGCAGCGACAAGTGCTTATCAATGTGAAGGCGCAGCCTTAGAAGATGGAAAAACAGATAATCAGCAAGATGTAATCAATCGTGAAATACATAATGACTTTGGATATGCAGATGCTTCAGTGGCTACAGATCATTATCATCATTATAAAGAAGATGTGGCTTTAATGGCAGAAATGGGATTCACATCTTATCGATTTTCAGTCAATTGGTCTAGAGTATTACCTAAAGGAATTGGTGAACCGAATCCTAAAGGAGTAGAATTCTATCATCATTTAATCGATGAATTAAAAGCACATAACATTGAACCAATTGTTACAATGTGGCACTACGATTTGCCAATGGCTCTTGTGAATAAATATGGAGGCTGGGGTGATCGTCAAATAGTTGATGATTTTGAATATTATGCTCGTTTTCTTCTAAATGAATATAAAGATAAAGTGAAGTATTGGTTAACTATTAATGAACAGAGTATTGTAGTAAATTATATTGATAGAAAAAACAAAATATCTAAAGAAGATGCCTATGACCCTAAATATAGATGGCAATGTAATCATCACATGAATTTAGCGCATGCGAAAGTATGTAAGGCAGTACATGAAATCGTTCCAGGAGGATTAGTTGGAGCTGCTTTGGATACTTCACCATTCTATCCTGAAACAAGTTCGCCAAGTGATGTTATGGCCGCGAAGAATGCTAATAACTTTAAAAACTATTTCTATATGGATGCATACTTTAAAGGAATTTATACAGAATCAGTAATGAATTATTTGAAGCGACAAGGACTCGAGTTTGAAATTTTAGAGGGTGATATGGATATCCTTAAACAAGGAGCAGAATGTTTCGATTTTCTAGGTATCAATTACTACCAAAGTCAATGTGTTCATAAAGCTCCTCATGGCGCTTCTAGAAGATATAAGCAAAATAACAAAATAGGAAAAGGTGGAAGCATTACTTATGAAATCCAACCTGACTTATTTCAAGGATGTAAGAATAATTTAATTGGTGAAACTGATTTCTCTATGCCAATTGATCCTGATGGATTACAATACATGTTAGAAGAAATCAATGATCGTTATCATAAACCTGTTATGATCTGTGAAAATGGATTTGGTGGCTATGATGTATTAGAAAAGGATGGAAGTATTCATGATCCATACCGCATCGAATATATCCGTGAGCATATCAAAGCGATGAAACGTGCGATTGAGAATGGTGTTCAATTAATTTCTTACAATCCATGGTCAGCATTTGATTTATTATCTACTAGCAATGGTATTGCGAAACGATATGGTTTTATATATGTCGATAGAACAGATGATGACGTGAAAGAATGTAAGCGATATAAAAAAGATTCATTCTATTGGTATCGTAATGTAATTAAAACGAATGGTAAAAATTTAGAATAAACAAAATGGAACTCAAATAAAATTGAGTTCTTTTGATTTAATGAGGGAATAAATTGTATAACAGTTTGAAGAATACTTTTATCGATTATACAACAAGCAAATATCAATTTCCTTATTACAATGTGGAAAAAAACGATTTGTTTACAAATTGTGTTGATGATATACTTAGAATGAAGGAAGTGAACTAATGGAGAAAAGAATGCAAGATATTTTGAGTTTGTTGAATCAACAAAAATCTCTAACGTCTCAAGAATTAGCAGAAAAACTTGAAGTAAGTTCTAAAACAATTAGAAATGATATAAAGAAATTAAATGAAGAAATTAAAGAGAATGGGGCAATTATAATTTCTAAACCTAACGCAGGGATGTTTTTGTCAGTTACAGATAAAGGAATATTTACAGATTATCTTAAGAGTATGAATACACTCAATGATACAAACGATATTCCGAATAATTCACAAGAGAGAATTGATTATATTTTTGATAAACTCTTGAAAGGGGAAGAGTTTATCAAAAAAGAAGATCTAGCTGAAGAACTCTTTGTGAGTCTTTCATGTTTGACTCAGGACTTAAAAGAGGTAAAGAAAGAACTAGATGATTATAATCTATCATTAGAACACAAGCCAAATTATGGTTTTAGAATTAAGGGAGAAGAATTCGATTTGAGATTATTCATTACAAATAGAATGTTATTAAAAATAAATAATGAATACGATGGTCACTATGGTAAAGATATATTGAAAAAGATAAGTGGAATTATGGACTTATGTTTTTGTAATGCAAATTATCAAATGTCGGGTGATGCTTATCAAAACTTAATTGTTCATATTTATATCGCGCTCCAAAGAGTAAAAGAAGAATGTTTTGTTCCTCTTGATGAAGAAACATCCTTACAGTTAAAACAGCGTTATGAATTTACTTTAGCTTCACAAATTGTGGAACAACTTCAAAAAATGTTCGAAATTGAAATACCTGAATCTGAAATTGGTTACATAACTATTCATTTAGTAAGTAAAAAGATTATTGATTCAAGTGAAGAGCAGAAAAACTTAGTCATAACGGATGAAATTTACCAGATTGTCACAAAGATGTTAGAACATGTTTACGAAGATCAAAATATTGATTTAAGAGATGACCTTGAATTAAGAGTATTATTAGCTCTTCATTTAGTTCCAATGGAAATGCGTGTACGATATAACATGGTTATGAAGAACCCAATGTTGAAAGACATTAAAACAAAATTTACTTATGCCTATAACCTTGCGGTTTGTGCATGTGATGTTATTACACAACAATACCATAAATCTGTACTAGAAGATGAGATAGCTTATATTGCCTTACATTTTAATTTAGCTTTAGAAAAACAAAAGAAAAAAGTCGAAGACAAAAAAAACCTAGTGATAGTTTGTTCAACGGGTAGAGGAAGTGCTGAACTTTTAGTTTACTCGATGAAAGAGAATTTCGGAAAATATATTAATGAAATTAAGACCTGCGATTTATTGAGTTTTAACAAATTAGATTTAAGTAAAACTGATTACATTATATCGACTATTCCTATACCATATAAAGTAGATATTCCAATTTTGGAAATTAAGTATTTCTTAGAGGATAATGATTTAAAGAATATTTCTAGACTCTTATGCAAGTCAAATAACTCCTTAGTTAGCGAATATTTCTCAAAAGAATTGTTTATTCCACATTTGAATTGTAAAAATAAACAAGATGTGTTAAATTCTATGTGTGAAGTTATTCAAAAGCATAAAAAAGTTCCACGTAATTTTTATCAGTGTCTAATTAAAAGAGAGCAACAAGCTGTAACTGAATTTGGGAATCAAGTTGCAATGCCTCATCCTTATAAAGCAGTTAGTGATGAAACATTTATCTGTATTGCTATATTAGACAAGCCCATTGTATGGGATAAAAAGAAAGTACAACTTGTATATTTATTTTCTATGTCTAAGAATGGAGCAGAGGATTTACAACGAGTGTACCGAATAACTAGTAAGTTTTTATCGAATAGCGAATATGTAAAACAAATGATTAAAGAACGAGACTATCAATTATTACATCAGATATTTAATGAAATTGAACAAAATGTATAGTGAGGTACGGGATATGAATATTGTAATTGCATGTTGTGTAGGGATGAGTAGTAGCATGATGATGGAATCAATGCTTCAATATTGCAAAAAGACGAATCAACAAATGGATATTCAAGTGTTATCGGTTGACTTGTTGTGTACTAGTGATTTAACACCAGATGTGATTCTTTTAGGACCCCAGGTGAGAATGTCAAAGAAAAGGCTTAGCAAGGTTTTTTGTGATACACCAATCGGTATAATTCCTGATGGTGTCTACGCACATGTTGATGGTAAGAAAGCAGTTGCATTTGCTGAAAAACTTTATGCGGAAAAAAGGGTGGATGATAAATAATCATCTGCTTTTTCTTTTTAATAAATGCAATAGTTAATTTCCACAATGATTACGGAAAAATGACAAATGGAAATTAAATTTAGATGAGGTAAACTAAAGGTGTAAAGAAAGAGAGCTCTTAACACAAAAGAAAGCGAGGTACTGTGATGGAAAGTAATATGGAAATATCGTTTCAATTAATATTCAATGCTGGTAATTCTAAATCAAAATCACTCATGGCACTTGAAGCCGCAAGTGAAGGTGAGTTGG
>F144_Wood_Sandpiper__coassemble_30_pt1 | contig 34307 bp, 41 predicted proteins | sample F144_Wood_Sandpiper__metabat2_low_PE_003 | metagenome-assembled genome bin F144_Wood_Sandpiper
AGAGTAACTGCAACTAAATGAAAAAGATAACTTGCATTTACGTTTTCATTTCACACTAAGTAAATATATATTAAATTCATTGATATTTAGCTTGTTTTGTTGATTGTGTTATGATACAATCTAATAGATTTGTTACTGGGTTTATTGCTTCCTCAGCTTTTTACTCGGTATCGAACGACATTAACATAGGAGGAAATTTAAATGTTAACTAAAGTAGAAAAAACAACGATTATGAAAGAATTTGCACGTTTTGAAGGAGATACAGGTTCTCCAGAAGTTCAAGTTGCTGTCTTAACAAAGAATATCAACAAATTAACTGAACACATGAAAGTTCATAAACATGACTATCATTCACAACGTGGATTAATGCAAATGGTTGGTCACCGTCGTAACTTATTATCTTACCTAAAAGGTAAAGATTTAAATCGTTACAAAGAATTGATCACTCGTTTAGGTCTTCGTAAATAGAGTTAAAAGATTGGGTGTTTACTTCGGTAAATACCTTTTTTGTATGAGAAATGAACAATGTGCCTAAAATTAAATAGGAATGATTGAAAAAAGTTTCATTCTAACTTATTTTGTGCTATTATTAATGAGAAAAAATATACAATGAGGTGTAAAGATGACTAAACAAAGATTCAGTTTAGATTTCTGTGGTCGTGTGATCACAGTTGAAACAGGCGAAATCGCTAAACAAGCGGGTGGAAGTGCTTTAATTCGTTACGAAGATACTGTCGTATTATCAGCTGCCACTGCTAGTAAATCAGCAAAAGAGGGGATTGATTTCTTTCCTTTAACTGTAACTTTCGAAGAAAAGTTATATTCTGTAGGAAAGATTCCTGGTGGATTCTTAAGAAGAGAAGGACGTCCAAGTGAACATGCGACTTTAACTGCACGTATGATTGACCGTCCAATTCGTCCATTATTTGCTGAAGGATTTAGAAATGAAGTTCAAGTTGTAAATACTGTTTTATCAGTTAACCAAGATTGTACTCCTGAAATGACAGGAATGTTTGGGGCTTCAATGGCTCTATGTGTTTCTGATATTCCGTTCAATGGTCCAATTGCTGGTGTTTATGTAGGTTATGTTGATGGAGAATATATTATTAACCCTACGGTTGATGAATTGGCTAAGAGTGCTATTAACTTGGCTGTAGCGGGTACTGCGGAAGCAATCAATATGGTTGAGTCTAGTGCTACTGAAGTTAGTGAAGATGAAATGTTAGAAGCTATTATGTTTGGACATGAAGCAATTAAAAAATTATGTGCATTCCAAAAAGAAATTATGATCGCTTGTGGAAAAGAAAAACGTGAAATTCAATTATATGAAGTTAGCGCTGAATTAAACAAAGCAGTTCGTGATTTTGTGGAAGAACGTTTAGTTGCTGCTGTTCGTATTCATGAAAAGCTTGAACGATATGGAAAAATTGATGATTTAGAAGAAGAAACAGTTTCATTCTTTGAAGCTAAAGAATATGCCGATGAAAAAGCAAAAGCAAAAATTCTGAAACAAGTTCATGAAGTTTGTCATACTATCGTTACAGAAGAAGTTCGTCGTTTAATCACTGTCGACAAAGTTAGGCCAGATGGTCGTAAGATTGATGAAGTACGTCCTTTAGACTCACAAATCGATTTATTACCTCGTGTGCATGGTTCGGCTTTATTTACTCGCGGTGAAACACAAGTTCTATCCGTGTGTACATTAGGTCCTGTTAATGACAATCAAATTGTTGATGACTTAACTGAAGTAGAAACAAAACGATTCATGCATCATTATAACTTCCCTCCATATTCTGTAGGAGAAGTGGGACGTATGGGTACTCCTGGTCGTCGTGAAATTGGACATGGAGCATTAGGTGAAAAAGCTTTACTACAAGTATTACCAAGCTTAGAATCATTCCCTTATACAATTCGTTTAGTAGCTGAAGTTCTTGAATCTAATGGTTCTAGTTCACAAGCTTCTATCTGTGCGGGTACAATGGCTCTAATGGCTGCTGGTGTTCCTATTAAGGCACCTGTTGCTGGAATTGCTATGGGACTCGTTAAAGAAGGTAATAATTATACTGTATTAACCGATATTCAAGGGATGGAAGATCATTTCGGAGACATGGACTTTAAAGTTGCTGGAACTGAAAATGGAATTACTGCGCTACAAATGGATATCAAGATTGATGGAATTACTCGTGAAATTTTAAAGGAAGCATTGGCTCAAGCTCATGTTTCACGCCAAACAATCATGAAAAATATGTTAACTGCAATTAGTGAATCTCGTCCGGAAGTTGGCAAATATGCACCTAAGATTTGGCAAATGAACATAGCTCCTGATAAGATCCGTGATGTTATTGGGGCAGGTGGAAAAATCATTAATCAAATCATCGCTGATTGTGATGATGTGAAGATTGATATTGAAGATGATGGAAGCATTGTTATCTATCATATGAATATGGAACCAATTAAAAAAGCGGCTGATATGATTATGAACTTAACTCGTGAAGCTAAAGTTGGAGAAATCTATGAAGGTAAAGTTGTCCGTATGGAAAAATTCGGTGCATTTGTATCGTTATTCCCAGGATGTGATGGATTACTTCATGTATCAAAAATTGCTCATGAAAGAATTGAAAAACCAGAAGATGTCTTAAAAATGGGTGAAATCGTTAAAGTCAAAGTTGTTGAAATCGATGAAAAAGGACGTGTTAACGTTTCTCGTAAAGCATGTATCGAAAAACCTGTTGTTGAAAAACCAGCAGAAGAAGCAAAATAAGAAGTTAAGCGATGTAAAAAGTCGCTTTTTTCTTTTATACTAAGGTCAATTTGTGGTAGAATATGATAAGAGGTGAATAAGTTATGAACTGGAATTTAGAAGCAAAGAAATATGAAAGCCAATTTAAAAAAGACTTAAAGGAATTAGTGGCAATTCCTTCATTAAGAGACGATTCTACGCGTACTGAGAAAGCGCCATTTGGTAAGGCTTGTCGAAGTGCTTTAGATAAGATGATGGAAATAGGGAAAGAAGCAGGTTTTACTGTTAAAGATATCGATGGTTATGCTTGTGTCATTGAATATGGCGAAGGTAGTGAAAGTGTTGGAATTTTAGCCCATTTAGATATTGTTCCAATTGGGGAGGGATGGACACACGATCCTTATGGATGTGAAGAAGTTGATGGTCACTTATTTGGACGTGGTGTCTTAGATGATAAAGGACCTTTAGTTGCAGGACTAACAGCTATGAGAATGTTAAAGGATAATAACATTAAGTTAAATAAGAAGATTATGTTGATTTGCGGCTGTGATGAAGAAAGTGGAATGCAATGCATGGATTACTACGTGAAACATGCGGAAGTACCTACCATGTCATTTACACCTGATGCAAGTTTCCCCGTTATCTATGGTGAAAAAGGGATCATGGGTATAGAATTAGTTGGACAAGTTGAAACTCCGATTCTTTCAATGAATGCAGGTGAACGCCGTAATGTGGTGATTGGTAAAGCATCTGCTTTACTCAAAGACTGGCAAGAAAGCTATGTTGACTTATTTGGTTTTTATTTAGAAACGAATCAATTAACTGGAAGTATTGAATATACAACTGAAGGCACGCGAATCACAATTGAAGGGACTTTTGCTCATGCAAGTCTACCTTGGCTAGGAGTGAATGCAGGTTTACACCTTATTAATTTTGTGGGTCATACTTATAAAAACGAATTCTGTATTCATACAGCTAAGATGTTAAGTGATTGGCGAGGAACTGGTGTCAATATTGATATTGAAGGCGCTTATATGGGTTTCTTAACAGCGAACACTGGCATTATTAATATTGAGAATGGAAAAGTTCAATTGGTTGTCGATATGCGTTATCCTAATGATACCAATGAAGATCATATTATTGCTGGATATAAGAAAGCAATTAAGGACTATAATTACCCATGTAAACTAAATGTGTTGAGTAATAGTGTTCCTTTATTCTTAGATCCGAGTTCAGAGATGATTACATCTTTGATGAATGTTTATCGTGAATATAGTGGCGATAATTTTACACCAAGTATGACCATGGGAGGCGGAACTTACGCTCGTGAGTTACCTAATTGTGTTGCCTTTGGTCCTGAGTTTCCTATCGCTAAGGAGCGTTCTATTCATTTAGGCGGTCCTCATCAAGCTGATGAAGGAATTAATATTGAAGAAATGCTTTGTGCAGTTGCTATCTATTGCGGTGCATTGGAAAAACTAGGTCAATAGTCATGCGAATGCGTAAATTGAGTTGGGCAGAGGATTTTTTGAAAGAACAAAGTGTCATAGCAACTGACCCTACTGTCTATAAAGGTAAATGGCATGAATTTCTATCTTGTGCGGAATTACATGTTGAAATAGGTTCAGGTAAAGGAGATTATTGGGTTAAGATGTCTAACCTTTATCCTGAAATGGGATGGATTGGCATTGAACGTAATCGAAACGTGGCAGCTCTAGCTTTACGTAAGGTAGTTGATGAACCACATGCTCATCGCTCTTTTATCACTGAGGATGCGACGGCAATTCATGATTGGTTTGCTGAAGGAGAAATCGATGTAATTCACTTGAATTTCTCTGACCCTTGGCCGAAGAATCGTTATAGTAAGAATCGATTAAGTCATACGAATTTCTTAACTAAATATGCGAAGATATTGAATAAAGAGGGGCGTATTATTATGAAGACGGATAATTCTAAGTTATTTGAATTCTCAATTGTTGAATTTCAAAATAACGGTTGGTTATTAGAAGAATTCTATGTGGATTATCGTCGTGAACCACATGATGAAGATGCAATTAGTGAATATGAAAATAAATTCATGAGTAAAGGGCAACCAATATATCGTGCAATTTGGAAGAGATAGCGTAAAGGAGGTAAGCAAGTGCGTAAATTGTTAATACTCACAATAGGATGTATCCTACTTTGTGGTTGTCGAATGGATGAAGCTAAACTTGCTGAAACACTTTATGATACACTGAAGGAGCAGGAAAGTATGGATACTGTTCCTGTAAGTAATATGTCTAAGAATTATTATAGTTATTATTTACCAAAGAGTGTTGGTCGATTAAAGAGTGATGAGTTGAGTACAGTGTTATTAAAAGATAATTACAAATTAATTATGAACTTTGATGCGTCTCAAATCGTTATTAATGAATTCTATAACAAGGATATAAGTACGAATGAACCCATTGATTTAAAAATTACAAAGGATGCTGGTGACAGTTTAATCTTTGATGGTAGTTTTATGAATGTTTATCGTGTGAATCATCCTTACACTTTGAAGGTCGAGAAACTTGAGAATTCAAAATGGATGATGAAATTAGAGGCTGATTATTTATTGTTTACAACCATTGTTCCTTATGCTGAATTACCAACGATGATTGAGGATTGTTTTACAATTGCTCGCTCATTACGTTATGATTCAAAGATGGTATTAGATAATTTTTCATTAAAAAGTGCAAATGAAGCAGTTAAAAAGAAATTAGAAGAATTAAACAAAGAATTACCAACAGATGGATATTTAAAGGATCTTGAAACTGGGAACTAGGAGGAATATGATGAAAGAATTCATGAATACTTTAGAAAGTATGGAAATGTTTGAGAAATGCTGGACTGGAGATGGAATCACTGTCTTTGTATTTTCAGCTGAATGGTGTCCTGATTGCCAATTTATCAAGCCATTCATTGGCAAACTGATTGAGAAATACCATGATTACAACTTCGTTTATGTAGATCGTGATCAATGGATTGAAATTGCTCAACGGTTAACTGTATTAGGTATTCCATCTTTTGTAGGTGTATCTAAGTCACAGGAAATTGGTCGATTTGTTAGTAAACTTCGTAAGAGCGAGTCTGAAATTGATTTATTCTTAGGAGGACTAAGATGAGTCAAGTAGTTAGAATATTTGTGAATCAATCAAATTTTGGTGAAGTTGTTTTAATTAATTTAAGCGATGATATGGCAGTAAGTTGTGAAACAGTAAATAAAGTCACTGCTTGTTTCAATGAGCATAAGGATTTAGTTGGTTATAACTTGAAAGGTCCTATTTCTTCATTGAAACCAGGATATAACAAACCTACACATTCCTTAATGAAGATAGTGAATGATGAGTTAATAGAAGCTGGCTTTGAAGCTATTGATTGTGACTTTAAACCTCATTTACTTGTTGGGTATGTTGAAACTTGTATTGAACATCCAGATTCTGACCACTTACATATCTGTAGTGTGAATGTTGGAAAGCACGTAAAGACGATTGTTTGTGGCGCTGCTAATGTAGAAGCTGGTATAAAGGTTGTAGCAGCCCTAGACAACGCTGTATTACCTGATGGTAAGTTAATTAAGCCTTCTTCACTTCGTGGTGTTCATAGCGATGGAATGCTTTGCTCGAAGTGGGAATTACGGTTAATTGATCATCCTGAAAAAGGAATTTTAATTTTAGACGATTCATATGAAATCGGTTCTGAATTTTAAAGGGAGGAAATAAGATGGGCTTATTCAAGAAAGTAATTGGTTTATTGTTTGAAGAAGATAATGAAGTTATTGTGGAAGATGATTTAGAAAAGGTAGATTTTTCAGCTGTTAAAGCTGATGATATTTCTGATTTAATTCAAGAGAGAAAAATTGAACAAATTCGTCCAATTGCTCCTGTAGTTGTTGAAAATAAACCTGAAATTATGCAAGATATCAAGGCTGAACCAATGAAGAGTATTGATATTCAAGTAGAACCTAAGCGAAAGATTGTAGAACCTATGATTGAAAGACGAGTTAAACCTACTGAGTCAAAGAAGGAGTTTGATTTTACTCCTGTTATTTCTCCTATGTTTGGTTCTAAGAATAATTCAAAATCAGCGAGTGTTCAAGTTGAACATGAAATACCTACAGCAAAACGTCGTAATCCACTTGGAACAGTAATTTCACCTATGTATGGTCAAAATGAATTAGATGCTTTTGAAGATGAAGCGCAAACTTATCTTGAAGAAAAGAAGCATCAACCTGTGATTGTTGAGGATGAAGAAACTTTGGATAATATTGAATTAGAAGATTTAATTGTTAACTCACAAGATATTAATGAAGAGGATTGTATTCAATTCTCATTATTTGGTGATGATACTGCTATCACTGAAATAAATAAAAATATTGAAGACGAACAAGAATAGGAGATAAGACATGGTACATTTTATTGGTATTAAAGGATCTGGAATGGCTTCACTAGCTTGTATTTTAAATGATTTAGGAGAAAGCATTAGCGGTTCAGATATCACTAAAGTTATCTTTACACAATATCCTCTTACTGAACGTGGGATTAAAATTACTGATTTTAATGCTGATAATATCAAAGAAGGAATGAGTGTTATTATTGGAAATGCCTTTGATGAAACAAATTGTGAAGTAGCGAAAGCATTATCTATGGAAAGTGTTAAGACTTATTATTATCACGAGTATTTGGGTGAAATATTAAAAAAATACACTTCTATTAGTGTTGCTGGTACTCATGGTAAAACAACAACGACGGGAATGCTAGCTCATTTATTGTCAACGATTGAACCTACGGGTTATTTAATTGGTGATGGTACTGGTGAAATGCCACGTAATAGTAAGTATTTTGCTTTAGAGTCTTGTGAGTATAAACGTCATTTCATGGCTTATAAACCTGATTATGCAATTATTACTAATATTGATTTAGACCATGTTGATTATTATAAAGATTTAGATGATTATAAAAGTGCCTTTGAGGCTTTTGCTAATCAAGTGAAGAAGTGGGTTATCTTATTCGGTGATGATGAGAATGTTAAATCATTGAATATTAAAGTTCCACATTGCACTTATGGTTGCAATCATGGTAATGACTTACAAGCGATTAATTTCAAAGAGGATGAAAATGGTATGCAATTTGATGTTTTATATCATGATGAAATGTTTGGCCACTTTGAATTGCCTTATGTAGGAAGACATTTACTATGGAATACATTAAGTGTAATTGCTATCGCTTTATTGGAAAAAGTTGATGCAAAGACGATTCAAAAAGGTTTAGCTTCTTTCAAAGGTGTGAAACGACGTTTTAACATTGAGGAAAATGGGAAGTATATTTATATTGATGATTATGCTCATCATCCAACAGCAATTGCTTTAACGATTGAGGCGGCGCGTATCAAGTTCCCTCATAAAAAGGTAGTGGCTATTTTCAAACCAGATCGATATTCTAGAATTTATACTTTTATGGATAAATTTGCTGAGAGTTTATCGATGGCTGATGAAGTTATCTTATGTCCATTTCCAGAAAATGCAGCGCATGAAGAGGGAATTGATATAACGATTGATGACTTAGCTAAATTGATTCCTAATTCTACGGTTATGGTGGAAACGAGTGAAAATGCGAAAGCCCTTGCAGAGCATGGTGAGGCTGTCTATTTATTCATGAGTTCTAAAGATATTTATAAATTTAAAAATCTTGTAAAAAGTTTTCATTAACCTTGAAATAAGTTTCAAACTATAGTAATATATACTCGAGGTGTTAGTATGACAACAGATCAATTTATTGAATTCCTTAGTATGTTATGTACTAAATTGTTACCGATTTTAGGCTGTCTTTTATTTATCTTTATTATAATTTTGATTAGAAAAATGATTGAATTTTTCAAAACATTAAACGTTACTTTAAAGTCAGTAAATACAGCTGTCGAAACGACAAATGAACAAATAAGAAAATTAGATGCTCCACTTAATACAGTCAGTGAATTATCACAAACCGTTGATAACTTTCATAGAATGAGTCAAAATGCAGCAAAATCTGCTCTCTTGACTATTTTAAGTAATCTGAGTGCTATTAGAGATTGGATACTAGGACAGTTAGGTAAGGAAGAAGCATTTGAAGAATTTGATTCTGAAGCCGTTTGTCCTGAGTCGAAAGATACTACGGATAGTTGTATTAATAAAGTTGATTAAAGGAGGAACGTTCAATGGATGAACAAGAAAAAATGAATGTAGTAGAAGAAGTTAAAGAAATTGAGAAAGAGATTAAGTATAAGATAATTACTTTAGAAGATGATAAGAAAACGAGTAATGCTAAAGAAAAAATTGATAGTTTAATTGATGAATTGAATCGTATCTTGAGTGATTTTACGAAATGGTGTCAAGAAAATAATGATCCAGAACATCGTGCTGCTCGTAAAGAAAAGATTCAACAAGAAATTGATCTTATAGTTAGTAAATCAAAGGAGGTTTATCATTCCGTGAAAGATAATGAAGAAATTAAAGCTAAAATTGAAGCTGGTGCTAAAACAGTGATGGATGTTGCTGAAAATGTCTATGATTCGATTGAATCGACAGTACAAGATGTTTTAGATAATCCAAAAGTAAGTGAAACTTTAGATACAGTTGCTGAAAAGTTAACTGAATTTAAGAATGATGAACGTGTTCAAGAAGGAATCAACAATGTTCGTAAAGGAACACTAAAGATGGCTGAAAGTGCGTTTGAGGGATTAAAGAAAGTATTGAAAGCTGATGATTTCAAACAGGACGATCATACTCCTGAATTGAAAGAAATAGCTTCACAAGTGGTTGAATCAACAGATAAAGATTCAGAATAAGGTCAAGGTGAACTATGAAAAGAATTACAATATATGATGTTGCCAAGGAAGCTGATGTTTCTTTAGCGACTGTCTCACGTGTTATTAACGGTAGTGAAGTTGTGCGTGAAGATACACGTGTAAAAGTTCAAGAAGCGATTGAAAAATTAGGTTATAAACCGAATGCAATTGCTCAAGGACTCGCTTTACAAAAAACAACAACGATTGCTTTGATTGTTCCTGAAGCTAGCTTCTTTTATACGGGTCAAATCATTAATGGATTGATCGATGTAGCTAAGATTTATAAATATAATATTATTCTTCATACTGCTACTGAAGGTATCAGTGAAATGACTGATATCATTGAAACAATTATAAAATCGAGAGTTGATGGCGTCGTTATTTTTAATGATAAATTAAATAAAAATGAATTAAACACATTAACTCGTTATCAAGTACCTATTGTGGTTATTGGTAATAAAATGTCTGACGAAACGATTGGTTCCGTCTATGTTGATTATGCTAAATTAGCCTTTGAGTTTGTTAATAAGTATATCAAAAAAGGAATTACGGATATTGCTTTAGTGGAAGACCGTAAGAATCCTGCCATGATTAAACAAATTCATGAAGGTATTACTCGTGCTTTTGAACAAAGCAATTTGAACTTCAATCAGTATATTGAAATACCTAAAGAATATCGTTCTTCTTATTTATTCTTACAAGAATATTTTAAGAACAAGAAACATGATTTAGTGATTACATATCGTGATTCACAAGCTATGGCTGTATTAAATACAGCAAGTGAAAATGGATATAAGATTCCTGAAGATATGGAAGTTGTTTGTATACTAGATAGTAAATATAATGCGATGGCTCGTCCTCAAATCTCTGGATTTAAAATTCCTGATTATGATTTAGGTGCTGTAGCTATGCGTGTTATGACTAAAATGCTTCATGATGAAGACGAAGTCATTGATAAAGAAATTGAATTAAGTTATATTTATTCGCCACGTAAGTCGACGAAATAAATAATATTGCGTTGAGAAGAAAAGAGCTATAAACAAAAACGTAGAGATGTGATGGTTGGTGAAAATCACAATGGCGTTTATAGAAATACACCTTTGAGCAGTTTATTGAAAAGATAAACCGTTGCCGGCGTTAACGGATGAGTGCACTCATAGTGAGTGAACTAAGGTGGTACCACGCAATGAAGCGTCCTTGGATTAGGATGCTTTTTTTATGAAAGGATGAAATAAAATGAAACTATTTGAAGAATTAAAATGGAGAGGACTTATTGAAAGTGTTACTTCTCCTGAGTTAGAAGCTAAAATTAATGAAGGAGGATTAACTTTCTATATTGGAACGGATCCTACTGCTGAATCACTGCATATCGGGCACTTTTCTTCGATGCTAACAGCTAAAAGACTGGGTGATCATGGTCATCATCCTATTATCTTAGTGGGTGGTGGAACTGGATTAATTGGTGATCCAAGAGCTACATCTGAAAGAGATGTAATAAGTAAAGATGTTTTAAATAAGAATTATGAAGCATTAAAGAAACAAATAAAAGAGATATTCCAATGTGAAATGGTGAATAACTATGATTGGTATAAAGATCTTAATTTTATTGATTACTTACGTGATTATGGAAAACATTTTAATTTAAACTATATGTTAAGTAAAGAAACAGTTAAGAGTCGATTAGAGAGTGGTATTTCTTATACTGAATTCTCTTATATGATTCTTCAATCTATTGATTTCTTACATCTATATGAAACATTAGGTTGTACTATGCAAATTGGTGGACAAGATCAATGGGGTAATATTACTTCTGGTTTAGAGTTAATTCGTAAGAAACATGGAACGAATGTTGAATGTTATGGTTTCACTATGCCTTTAATTACTAAGGCTGATGGAACTAAATTTGGTAAGAGTGAAAGTGGTTCAGTTTGGTTAGATAAAAATATGACTTCTTCTTATGAAATGTATCAATTCTTAGTAAATTCTGAGGATGAAAAAGTTATTGATTACTTGAAGAAATTAACTTTCTTAGATAAAGAAACGATTGATGATTTAGAAGAAAAGGTTAAGGCTGAACCTCATAAACGTGAAGCACAGAAAGTTCTAGCTAAAGAAGTTGTGATGTTATTGCATGGAAAAGTTGAATTTGAAAAGGCACTTAAGATTACTGAAGTTCTATTCAAAGGAAATATCAAAGAATTAATTGGTGATGAATTAAAGGACGCACTTCATAGTTTCGATAAGAAATCAATTACTAATTCAATTGCACTTGTTGATTGCTTAGTTGAAGCTAACATTGCTAGCAGTAAGCGTGAAGCACGTGAATGGATTGGACAAGGCTCAATTCAAATCAATGGTGAAAAGATTACTGATAGCGAGTTTGTGGTTGATAAGGCAGAGGCTCTTGTTGATACACTAACGGTTATTAAAAAAGGTAAGCGTAATTATTACGTTATTAATCAAGATAAATAGGGAGATTTCTTCCTATTTTTTTTCTGATCTTAGTACCACAAACTAGGTATAGGCATAGTATACTTTGAAAGGAGTTGACTATGTTAGGTATATTTTATACTGATGAGCGATCGAAAGAAGTATTTAAAAACCTAGAAAAGGACCATGAAGTCGAATTGATTGAGCGATTTGATGAAGTTGTAACGATGTATGATAAATTACTCTTACCGATGAGTGGTATTAATGAATTTGGTGAAGTAAAGATGAAGGGAGAAATGGTAAAAGTACCTGAAGAGTTCTGGAATCATTGTAGTTTAGATTGTACGATATTTACAGGTAAAGAATGTAACTATTTATTAAGGCTACCCTTTAAAGTGGTCAATTTATCAAACAATGAAAATTTTATGATTCATAACGCTCGCTTAACAGCTGAAGGTGTTTTATTCTTACTTATTGATAATACGTCACTAGGCTTGAAAGATATAAGTGTTGACTTGTTAGGTTTTGGTAACTGTGGAAGAGAAATCTATCATCTATTAAAGGCGCTTGATGTTCAAGTAAGAGTGATAAGAAGACAAGTTGAACATGAAAGTAGTGAATTTATGTCTTATTTAACTTGGCAACAATTAAAATGTCATGATGTTATTATTAATACTTCTATTACGAATTGGATGAATGAATCATGGATGCTTAATTGGGAGAATCCACCATTAATCATTAATATAGTCTCAGATTTACATTTAAGTGAAAGTGTTATTCATCGACTTGGTGGAAGAGTGGTTAATGCAGGTCCACTACCTTCTATTATTGCTCATAAAAGTGCAGCAATGATTCTAACTAAGGCTCTTTGTGAGGAAATGAATCATGGAGAATAAGAAAATATTATTTGGTATCTCGGGTTCTTTCTGCAATCATCGCTTCGTGTTAGATGAAGTTAGAAAGCTGGCTGAACATAATGAGATTCAGATTGTTCTAACAAGAAATGCAGCTACTTTATCAACGCGTTTCTTTAATCATATCGATTTTATTAATGAATGTGTTGCTATTAGCAAAAAGCCTGTTATTAAGAGCATTGTCGAGGCGGAATTAATCGGACCTAGCAATGAGTATGATATCATGGTAATTGCACCTATGAGCGCTACTGTGGCTTCTAGACTAGCTAATGGTCACTATGATTGTCCACTTGCTCTTGCTGCGAAGGCAATGATTCGAAACAATAAAAATATTGTCATGGGTTTTGCTAGTAATGATGGTCTAGGTTGTTCTGGAAAGAATTTATTTTCTTTGATGAATCAAAAACATTTATACTTTATTCCTTTCGGACAAGATGAACCTAATCTTAAACCAAATAGTTTAGTCGCTAAATGGAGTATGATGAATGATACTTTAGATAAAGCCATTAATAATGAACAAATTCAACCAGTACTTGTAACGAGGGATAATCATGAATAAACTTTATGTAGCGATGATAACGCCTTTTAATGAAGACAATAATGTCGATTATAAAAGCTGTAAAGTGATTGTTGATAAACTAATCAGTGATGGAATTGATGGAATAATTGTCTGTGGCACAACAGGAGAATCGAGTACTTTAGTAGAAAGTGAAAAAATTGAATTATTAAAATTTGTGATTAAGGAAGTAAATCATCGATGTGAAATCTATTTTGGATGTGGCAGTAATTCAACAGCCAAAACCCTTCATACCATGAAACTAAGTGATCGATACAATTTTGATGGGTATTTAATTGTTACTCCTTATTATAATCTACCTACACAGTATGGATTGTATGAGCATTTTGCGCTGTTAGCTAGTTATACCGATAAACCCATTATTCTTTATAATGTACCTAAACGTTGTGGTGTTTCATTAAAAGCTGATACAGTAATTGAATTAGCTCATAATTTTAGGAATATCATTGCCCTTAAACAAGCTGACCATGATTTAGATATGGTAAAAATGATTCTTGAACATACTGAAAACTTTAGTGTTTATAGTGGCGAAGATGGTTATTTATTAGAAGGATTGAATAGCGGAATGAAGGGCATAATTAGTGTTATAGCTCATATATATACTAAAGAATTAAAAAAGTTTCTAGATGATTATGAAAAGGGAAGAGATGTTTCGCAACAAGATGCTTTCTTCAAAATGGTTTCACGTTTACTCTTTCTTGAAACTAATCCTAGTTGTATTAAATATGTATACGCTAAAATGGGACTTTGTTTAAATCAGTTACGTTTACCTATGACATCACTTCGCTTAGAGAGTGAAAAACAATTAGATACTTTCTTTAAATGACAAATATTTTAATCTAATTAACTATAATATATTTAGGTGATAAATATGCGAGTAAAATGCTTTGATGAACAACATGAAGATGATTTAACTAAAAGTATCAATATATTCTTAGCTCAAAACGAAATAGAAGTCATTGATATTAAATTTTCAACATCAGCCTTTACCTATGAGTTTGAACAAATATTCTGTTTTTCTGCACTTTTGATTTACCAAGAATAATTCTAACCCTAGATGTCATACTAGAGTTAGGAGGACTGATAAAATGGAAAATCCAATCTTAAAGTGTAAAGTAGATTCATGTTTGTTCAATCAAGAACATGCTTGTAATGCGAAAGAAATTACAATTAACTGTAATTGTTGTTTACAAGCTGAAAGCTGTCAACAAACTGAATGTCAATCATTTAGAAAAAAAATGTAACATTGAAAGGAATAATGAACAATGCGTTGATTATTCCTTTCTTTTTGTTAATTATAACTAATTAAAGGTTATGAATATTGTAAGTTAACCAAAATTAATCGTAACTATTAAAATTTATGTTATAATAATATGGAGGTGAATTTATGCGTAAAATAATCCTATCCATGATCTGTCTATTAACGTTTGCTGGATGTAGTTCAGTCTTTAAAGATAACGATAATAGCGTTAAATACTTTAACTATATTGACTCAATTATTAGTAATAATTATGTTCAGTCTTCTTCAATTCCTTTTGATAGTTCAATATCAGTCGGTAAGAATGAAGAAAATGAATATGTATATTTAGTAACCATTGAGAATCCTAAAATTGCTATGTATAATGTTGAAATGATGGCTTTGATCAATACTGAAATTGGTAAAGATACAATGTTTCCAACCGTTGGAGTTATTGATGACGAACGTTATTCGATGATTCCTTTTCAATCCAATTTAGAAAGAGGATATCCTGGTGCTATTATTGTTAGTGGGGTAAGTGATACTCCAGAGTTTACTGTTAATTTAATGGTTATTTACCATGATTATTCAGGACAAAATGAAACGAAGGTTTATTTTAACTTGGAGGGTAAATATCAAGATGAACAACAAGTAGAAGAACCGAAAGAAGAAGTTGAAGCACCCACTGAAGAGGGTGGAGATGAATAATGAGTAGCAAATCTAAGCAGACCATCATCCTAGGTGGATTGATTGGTTCGGCAGGCATCTTTGTATCCAAGCTCTTAGGAATTATTTATGTAACTCCATTAACTGCCATGGCAGGTAGTGAGAATATGAAGTTTTATGGTTATGCTTATGAAATTTATAACTATCTTCTACAAATATCCCAAGCAGGCATTCCGTTTGGGATTGCTGCTATGGTGGCAAAATATTCTAGTTTAGGGGATTATAAAGCAACATTAATGATACGTAAATTATCCAATCGTCTGATATTAGCTATGGGCTTTTTAGGAATGATGTTCTTAATGGTCTTTGCGACTCCTTTAGCTAAAGTAGTTCTAGGTAACGCATCAAGTCCTGAGACGATTGAAATCACGCGGAATGTATTTATTATGATGTCCTTCGCATTGTTCTTAGTTCCTGTCTTATCGGCACTTAGGGGCTTTTACCAAGGGCTAAAAGAGATGGAAGTATATGCCAAGTCTCAGGTTATTGAACAGTTTGCTCGAATCTTCTTTTTATTAAGTGCGGGTGCTTTAGCTGTTTATGTATTCAAACAAAATCAGTTATGGGCCATTTACTTCGCTGTATTATCAGCTGCCATAGGAGCAGTTTGTGCGTTTATCCATATGAAACGTTTTGATACACGAAGAATAAAAGGGATTCAACAATTAGCTGATGAACAGACTTTACCAAGTAATACCGATGCTCGAAGTCTATTCTCAGAGTTAATCAAGATAGCGATTCCTTATTTATTAGTAGCTTTAGTTGGTTTTTCTAATAATATGATTGATTTTGTATTTTATACTAAAACCTTAGAAGCAACGGGGTTGCCTACTGAACTCTGTAATTATATTTTTGGTACACTAATAAGTGTTAATGTTAATAAAGTAACATCAATACCGCAAATGTTAGCACCAGGATTCTCTTTATCGATAATCCCTTATGTAACCATTTCGGTGATGAATAAAAAATGGAATGAACTTAGAAAAAATGTGAGTGATTGTGTTGATTCAGTTCTCTATATTGCTGTACCTTTATCATTCTGTTTGTTATTGTTCTCTAAGGAAATTTTATTCTTATTGTTTGGCGAGAGTATGTTTAATTTCTCACCTCAAATAGCGAATGTTATTCTTGGTACACAAGCAATCGTAGCAACGGGTACGAAAGTGATACCAGAGGTGTCTTCTTTAGTATTAGGTAGTTCTTTATTACAGTGGCATACAGTGGATGCGTTCTTTGGAACACTAGCCCCCCTCTTTACATCATTAATGATGGCTGTTGGTATAAGAAAACAAAACTTGATTAACTTACTCATTGGGGCAGTTGTTAAGATTGTCTTTGAGATACCTTGTATCCGTTTATTTGGAATGCAGGGAGCTGCTGTTTCTAATCTATTATCCATGTTAAGTATTATTCTATTAGATTGTTACTTCTTAAGTAGAAACTATCAAGTAAAATGGCTTTACACGATTCGTAAAACCTTATTAATGATTATCGGTGTTGTCTTTATGGCAATCTATGTGACTTGTTTAAATTTTGTTGGTGTTAATGCCATTGAACATGGACGTATTTGGTGTTTATTCATTCTTGGGTTTGAAGGTTTATCCACTGTACTCGTTTATGTCATTGTTACTTCATATTTACAGTTACCGCAAACTATTTTTAAGATTAATTTTCAAGCAATTAAAAATAAATTATTACATAAAATAAGGAGAGCCTAATGAGACTCGATAAATATTTAGCCCATGCAGGCTATGGAACAAGAAAAGAAGTAAAACAACTGATTAGAAAAAAGAGGATTCAAGTTAATCAACAAATTGTTAGTAAAGATGATGTGCAAATTGATGAAGTGAATGACCTTGTTCATGTTGATGGAGAATGTGTTATTTATCAAAAGTATGTTTATTATATGATGAACAAACCACAGGGTGTCATTAGTGCAACGAGTGACGCTAAACAACAAACTGTCATGGATTTATTTGAAGAGTTTGTACCTTTAGATGCTTTTCCAGTTGGACGCTTAGATATTGATACAACAGGCCTTTTATTAATTAGTAATGATGGAGCATTAGCCCATGAATTATTAGCGCCAAAGAAGCATGTTGATAAGGTTTATGAAGTGAGTTGTGCTAATATAATTAATGAGGAACAAATTTCAAGATTAGAAGCAGGTGTAACGATTGAACCTGATGAAGTATGTAAGCCTGCGAAAGTGAAATTAGTTAATGATCAAGTGATGCTTCTAACCATCCATGAAGGGAAGTTTCATCAAGTTAAAAGGATGTTGCTTGCTGTGGGGAATGAAGTTATCCAATTAAAACGGATACAGATGGGAAGTTTAAAATTAGACGAGGATTTAGTTGAAGGATGTTATCGTCCACTAAGTATAAGTGAGGTTAAACAATTAAAAAATGAGGAGGAAAAATTATGAAACAGTATTTAGAATTATGCCAGCATATTATGAATGAGGGGGAAATAAGAGCTGATCGAACAAGTACCGGAACAAAGTCTTGCTTTGGTTATCAAATGCGTTTTGATCTAAGAGAGGGATTTCCTCTTCTAACGACAAAGAAAGTTTTCTTTAAAGGGATTGCTGAAGAATTGTTGTGGTTTATTACTGGTAATACCAATATTCAACCTTTAGTTAAGAAGAATGTGAAGATTTGGAATGAATGGCCTTATGATAAATACACTAAAAGTAATGAATACAAGAATGAAACACTTGAAGAATTCGTTGAAAAGATTAAAGAAGATGATGAATTTGCGAAGAAACATGGTGAATTAGGACCTGTTTATGGTCATCAATGGCGTGATTTCTTTGGTGTTGATCAGATAGAAAACTTAATTCATGATTTAAAAAATAATCCTTTTTCAAGAAGACATATTGTAAGTGCTTGGAATCCTGCACAAATTAAGGATATGGCTTTACCTCCATGTCATGCTTTTATGCAGTTTTATGTTAGTGCTGATCAAAAATATCTTTCTTGTCAACTATATCAAAGAAGTGCTGATGTTTTCTTAGGTGTACCGTTTAATATTGCTTCTTACTCTTTATTTACGCATATGATTGCTCAGGTTTGTGGTTATGAAGCAAAGGAATTTATTCATACTTTAGGTGATGCTCATATTTATACTGATCATTTTGAACCTGTTTTAACACAATTAGAAAGAACTCCTAAAGCTCTTCCTAAATTGAAAATCAATCCGGATGTTAAGAGTATTTTTGATTTTAAATATGAAGACTTTGAGATTGTTGATTATGATCCGTATCCAGCAATCAAAGCGAAGATAAGTGTGTAATTATGATATCTCTAATTGTCGCTCACGATGAAAGTCGTTGTATTGGTAAAGAAGATTGGATGCCTTGGAATTTACCAGAGGATTTGAAGCATTTTAAGGCGTTAACTTTAAACAAGAAAATATTAATGGGTAGAAAGACTTTTGAGGGAATTAAAAAACCTTTACCGAATCGTTTTACTTATGTATTAACTCGTCATGTTCAAGATTATGGTTATGATAATGTTGCTATTGTTAACAATGTGAAGACTTTAATGGAAGAATATGCAAAGAGTGAAGATATCCTTTATGTATGTGGAGGAGCTCAGATTTATGATACTTGTCTACCTTATGTAAAGGAAATGTGGATTTCATTAGTTGATGGGGTTCATGAAGGGGATACTTTCTTTCCTGAATATGATTTAGATGAATGGATTGTTGTTTCAAAAGAACGTAAAGTTGGATTTACAATCATTCATTATAAAAGGAGAAAATAAAATGCGATTTGTTGACTTGATTGAAAAGAAACGTGATGGTTTAAGATTAAGCATGGATGAAATTCATTTTTGGATTGATGGTTATGTTAAGGGTAATATTCCTGATTATCAAGTGAGCGCTTTGTTAATGGCTATCTATTTTCAAGGCATGGACAAAGATGAAATCGCTTCATTATGTGATGCTATGTTGCATAGTGGTGATGTCATTGATTTATCAGGTATTCAAGGTTTAAAGAGTGATAAGCATTCTACAGGTGGTGTTGGTGATAAGACTAGCTTGAGTCTAGCGCCATTAGTTGCTGCTTGTGGGGTAAAGGTAGCTAAGATGTCTGGAAGAGGCTTAGGTCATACAGGAGGCACCTTAGATAAGGTGGAATCCTTCACTGGTTATCGTATTGATCAAAGTATCGATGATTTTACGAAACAAGTGAATGATATTGGTCTTGCTTTAATTGGTCAAACAGGAGCTATCGTACCTGCTGATAAACTACTTTATGCATTACGTGATGTAACAGCAACTGTAAATAGTATTCCTTTAATTGCCTCAAGCATTATGTCAAAGAAACTCGCTTCAGGTTCTGATACGATCTTACTTGATGTTAAGTATGGAGAAGGTGCCTTTATGAAGACACCAGAAGATGCGGAATTATTAGCTAATACAATGATTGAAATCGGTCATTCTTTTAATAAAGATACTAGAGCTATTATTTCTAATATGAATCAACCTCTAGGTAATACAATTGGTAATGCTTTAGAAGTAAAGGAAGCTATCGCTACCTTGAAGGATGAAGGTCCTGCTGACTTTAAAGAACTTTGTCTACATGCTGGTGCTATTATGATGGTACAAGCTTTAAAGGCTAAGGATGAAAGTGAAGCGCGCATCAAATTACAAGCAGCCATTGATGATGGTTCAGCACTAGCTAAATTAAAAGCCATGGTAAGTGCTCAAGGAGGAGATGCTAGTCAAGTCGATCATCCTGAAACTTTACCTCAAGCAAAAATGATAGTGGAGATAAAAGCAAAGAAAAGTGGTTACATCCATGAGTTAAAAGCAATGGAATTAGGCACTCTCGCAATGCAAATTGGTGCAGGAAGACAAGTCGTTAATGATGTTGTTAACTTAGCTGTCGGGATTGTATTAAATAAAAAAGATGGAGATGCGATTCAAGAAGATGATATCTTAGCTTATATTCATACAGATACGGCATTAAGTGAAGAATGGATCCAACATTTCTATGAATGCTTTCTGATTCGTGATTCATATTGTGAGAAAGCACCTTTAATCTATAAAGTGATTCAATAGTCGTCAATTTGGCGACTATTTTTGTACTAATTAACAAACAATCGACATATTGTTTAATGAGGTCGATAGATATGAGAAAATGGTTATCAATGATATTAGTTTGCTTTCTATGTTTTAACGTAAATGTTTTGGCAGAAGAAACAAGTGTACCTGATTTAGCTAAGAATGCAAAATCAGCTTATTTAATGGAATACTCTACAGGTGAAGTTTTATATGAAAAAAATGCTGAAGAAAAATTATATCCAGCTTCGATGACGAAAATGCTTGGTTTAATCTTAATCTATGAAGCATTAAACAATGGTAAATTAAATTATGAAGATCAAATCACAGTGAGCGAAACAGCTGCTTCTATGGGAGGAAGTCAAATATTCCTTGAAGTTAATGAAGTAATGAGTGCTCGAGATTTAATTAAAGCAATCTGTATCGCTTCAGCCAATGATGCTATGGTAGCGATGGCAGAGCGAATTGGTGGAAGCGTCGATAACTTCGTGAAGATGATGAATGATAAAGCTAGAGAACTTAATGCAGTTAACTCTAACTTTGTGAATACGACAGGACTACATGATTCTAATCATTACTCATGTGCAAAAGATATGGCATTAATTGGTAAGAACTTAATTGAAGTAGGACAAGAGGCACTCTTAGAAGTAACAGCAACGTATGATGCTTATGTAAGAGAGAATAGTGAAAAACCTTTCTGGCTAGTCAATACAAACAAACTCATTAAACAAGTTGAAGGTGTTGATGGCTTAAAGACTGGCTTCACAAGCGAAGCCTTAAGCTGCATTACTGCCACAGCAAAGCGCGACAATTTACGATTTATCTCAGTTGTTATGGGAGAGCCAGATAGTAAGATTCGTAATGCTGAAAGTAAACAATTACTTGAATATGGTTTCGCAATGTATGATCAGTTAACCCTTTATTCGAAAGGGGAAGCACTCGATGAATTAAATCTCGAATTTGCTACTCCTAAAAAGAGTCAGATAGTCATGATTGATGATTTACCTTTAGTGTTTGAAAAAGGGAAAGAACCTAAAGTATTAACAAAAAATATCACACTAGATTTACCACCATTACCCATTTATGCAGGTGATAAAATCGGTGAACTACACCTTACTTTAGATAATGGACAAAGTATAATAGCTGACTTGACAGTTGATCAATCGCTGGAAAAATGTAGTTATTTTGATTTATATTTTATCATATTAAATAAAATACTAGCTTAGAGCAAAGGAACATTCACTTCTTTTGCTTTTTTTGTCGAACGTTAAGAGTCTTTGTCGTAAATCTCCAAATGTTAATTAAAGCGTGATATCATGTTAAACGAAAGGATGGGATGATGGAACATACACAAAACAGTGAAGAATTGAACTTTACTTTTGAAGGCGAATTAGATAACTATGCAATCATGAAATGTAAAGTAGAATGTATTGAATGTATTGAAAAGATTAAACCTAAAAAAGTACGATTAGATTTTGCGAAAGTTACCTTTGTCGACAGTACCGGCATCGGTTTTGTCTTGGCTAGATATAAACAATGTCAGAAAATTGGTTGTGAATTAGTCATCGCTAATTTATCGAAAAACAACCGTGCATTATTTGCTATGTCAGGTATTTTTCGTTTAATTAATGAAGAAAGAGATGAGGGTATATCATGAATAAAATGAGTTTGAAATTCAAAAGTAGAGTTGAAAATGAAGCGTTTGCAAGGACAGCTGCGTTAGCATTTTTAATGCCCTTAAATCCAAGTGTTGATGAAATTATGGAAATTAAAACATTAGTTGCTGAAGCGGTTACTAACGCTATTATACATGGTTATGAAGGTAATCCAGAAGGAATGGTTAAACTAGAAATAGGTTATGAGCAAAATAATTTAATCACCTTGATTATTAGTGATACTGGAGAAGGTATTGAAGATGTTGAACAAGCTATGCAACCTTTGTTTACAACGAAAGAAAATTTGGAGCGTTCAGGAATGGGTATGAGTATTATGGATACTTTCTCGGACTCTTTTGATGTTATATCACAACCGAAAGAAGGAACTACGATTGTCATCCAAAAGCAGTTGCATAAAGAATCTGAATCTTCTCGATAATACTGCTTTAATTCAGTTGATTCATCAAGGTGATGAAGAAGCAAAGGAGTATTTTGTTGAAAAAAATAAAGGACTAGTTTATTCATGTATACAACGCTTTGTATCTAAAAAAATCAGTAAAGAAGATTTATTCCAAATTGGTTGTGTTGGTTTAATGAAGGCATTGAATAACTTTGATTGTTCATTGAATCTTCAGTTTTCAACCTATGCAGTACCCATTATTTTTGGTGAAGTAAAACGTTTCTTTAGAGATGATGGGAGTATACGAATATCAAGGTCAATTAAAGAAGGGTTTATTTTAATGGTTAAAGCAAAGGAAGCTCTTGTCCAACAATATCAAAGAGAACCTACTTACCATGAAATTGCGGAAGCAAGTGGGTTTGATGTTGGTGATGTCTTGCTAGCCTTTGAAGCCAATCAATTTATCTATTCTCTTGATGAACCTGTCTATGAAAAAGATGGAAATGAATTGTTGTTAGAAGATAAAGTAAAGACTCGAAACAATGAAGATATTGTATTGAAGTGTGCGATGGAGAAAGAAATAAAAGCCCTTGAACCACGGGATCAACTTCTTATTCATTATCGTTATGAATGTGGTTTAAAACAAGACGAGATAGCTCGGCGATTAAAGATTTCTCAAGTCCAAGTATCACGACTTGAAAAACGTGTTTTAGCTATATTAAAAGATAAATTTATTTGTAATTAATGTTTAGTTGAAACTTTCTTAACCATAATAGGACTAAGGAGGTTTTTTTATGAATGAAATGAAACTAAAGCAAGTGGCTGCACGTCATGTTCCTAAAGAACATAAGTTTAAAAACGCAGTCTTTGCCTTTATATTTGGAGGAAGTTTAGCTGTTGTAGGACAGCTATGCTGTGAATGGCTTTTACATCAAGGATTTGCACTTGAGGATGCTTCGTTGATAGTAATATTGGCCGTAATTTTTATTACCGCAATCACAACAGGTTTTGGTATCTATGATAAATTAGCTCAATATGTTGGTGCTGGATTGTTTATTCCAATTAGTGGATTCGCAAATTCATTAGCATCAGAAGCCTTAGAATGTAAGAGTGAAGGATTGATACTTGGAATTGGCTCTAATATGTTTAAACTTGCTGGTTCTGTTTTAACTTATGGAATTGTGTCTGCATTAATCTTTGGCGCAATACGCTATGGAGTGAGTTTATTATGACAACTTTAGAATTTAAAAATGTTTATGTTAAGGGGTTTGGTGTTGCTGTAGGTCCCTTAGAGAAACAAGGACCTTTAGGCGATTACTTTAATATTTCCTATGAAGATAATTACTGTGGTGAGAACACCTTTGAGAAGGCTGAACGTCGTTTAATTAGTGATGCAGTGAATGAGGCTATTCATAATGCAAACTGCGATATTAGTGACTTATCGATGGCCTATGCAGGTGATTTAATTAATCAGTGTGCCTCTTCTAATTACTTCGCTAAAGAATTAGATTTACCTTTTGTGAGTGTCTATGGGGCTTGCTCAAATGGAGCACTTGTCATGGGTCAAGCAGCGATTGCTGTTGAACATTTAGGTATGGAGAAAGTCTTAGCTTTTACATCGAGCCATAACGCAACTGCCGAAAGACAATTTAGATATCCCAATGAATATGGAGGTCAAAAAAAAGAAACTACCACCTTTACGGTTACAGGTAGTGGTGCGGTTGTTTTAGGTTATGAAAAAGATGAGATACAATGTACATCTTTTACTATCGGTAAGGTCATTGATTGGAACTTTACGGATGCCAACGATATGGGAAAAGCAATGACACCTGCTGCGTTTGATACCTTAATGACCCATTTTACTGATTTGAATCGGACCTTTGATGATTATGATTTAGTGGTTACTGGTGATTTATCAAAAATCGGTTATGCGATGTTGAGTGAATTAATTCAAGAAAAACGATTTCAACTTGATAATAAACTCAATGATTGTGGTTTAATGATTTATGATATTAATCATCAACCTGTTTTCTGTGGTGGTAGTGGTTGTGGTTGTTCAATGGTTGTTACCTTAACTAAATTATTCGATCTTTTAAAAAAAGGGGAAGCGAAGCGGATTTTATTAATATCGACAGGTGCACTTTTATCACCTATTATTACTCAACAAAAAGAAAGTATTCCATGTATTGCTCATGCTGTTTGCTTTGAAAGGAGTGAGGGATAATGATCTATTTGAATGCCTTTCTATTTAGTGGTTTACTTTGTGTAATAGCTCAATGTATCTATGATAATACAAAGTTAACACCAGGTCATATCACTTCCTTATTCGTTGTCTTAGGAGCTTTCCTTGATGGATTCCATATCTATGACTTTATCCTAGAAAAAGCGGGTATGGGAGCTAGTCTACCTATCACAAGCTTTGGTCATTCATTAGCTCATGCCTCATATATGGGAGCCATTGAAAAGGGTTGGCTTGGCTTAATTACAGGTATGTTTGATAAGACAGCAGGAGGAATTGCATTTGCTATCTTTATGGCTTTTGCCATTGCCATTTGTTTTAAATCTCGCTCATGAGTAGAGATCGTTTTAATCAAATAAAGTTAAAGTTATCTTATTCATTTGATTGTACATTCGATGAGTTAACTTTAAAAGGGCGTGGTGTTTATTTGATATATCTATCAAGTCTATGTTCAATGGGAGCCGTTAGTGATTTAATTCAAGGGTTTTTGATGAGTGAAGATAATCAACGTTTTACTTTCTTTAATGGTTCGATTACACCCATTCAAAACGAAGCAATGGCTATAACGCAAATTCTTAGTGGTCAATGTATTGTCTTGTTTGATGAGGATGAACATTATTATGTTATTGAAACTAGACATTATCCAACACGCTCCATTCATGCTGCAGAGAATGAGAAGAGTACAAGAGGTTCTAGTGAGTCATTCACTGAAAATATTATCAACAATGTTGGACTTGTTAGAAGAAGAATCCGTGATGAACGACTTTGTATTGAATTAGTGAAAGAAGGACAATTATGTAAATGTGATATTGCTATCCTATCGATGCGAGGTTATGTTGATTTAGATGTTAAGAATGATTTTATGGCACGGCTTAAGAGGAACAATGATGTAGAGATTTATAATGATCGAAATCTCATTGAAGCACTCTATGGCAAGACGATGAATCCTTATCCTCATGTACGATATAGTGAGCGACCTGACTTGTGTGCACTGCATCTATTACAGGGGTATTTGATTGTTATAGTGGACAATATACCGATGGCTATCCTTTTACCTACTACCTTCTTTGAACAGCTGCAACAAGCCGAGGAATATACTCAAACTCCATTAATTGCTTTCTTCACAAGAACTATTCGTTATTTAGGTGTCTTTGTCTCTCTTTATCTAATGCCATTCTTTGTCGTCATCAATATGGCACGGATACCAACTTTATTGAATTTACCTTTATTAGATATAAAACCTTTCGAGTTTTGCTTCCAAATCCTCTTTGCAGAACTTGTTGTGGAATGGATACGTTTATCCTTAATTCATTCACCTTCATTACTTTCAAGTATCATGGGATTTCTAGTTGTCTTCATCTTAGGCGATATAGGCATTGAACTCGGAGCTTCAACCAAAGAAATTCTGGTTATAATTGCTATATGCAACTTAGGTAATTTATTAACTCCTAGCTATGAAATATCCTTGGCTAATAAATTCTTTCGAGTATTCTTCACTGTCTTAACCATCTTCTTTAAAGTACCTGGATTCTGTTTCGGAATTCTTATTCATTTCTTATTACTGATGAGAACCAAAACCATTAAATATCCATATCTATATCCTTTAATTCCTTTCTCTTTTAAAGAAATGAAGCGATTACTATTTGGAGAACTGATGCGTGATAAACAACGGGGAACTCATTAATGAACCTTATTGATTATCAATGACCTTATCTTTTAATTATAAAAGAAGGTCATTTTTTTAATTCTTTTTTATGATAGAATATAACTATATGAAAGGAGTTTATTATGTCTTTTAGTGAAATATGTATTTACCAAGTTAAACCACAAAAAGTGGATGAGTTTGAAGCATTAATGTTAGAAGTGAAACCTTTTTTTGATAAGCAAGAGGGGGTACTTTTAATTCGGCTTATTAAAAGGGAATACCATATTGATATGGAACAAATCAAAGAGGGACAACCCCCACTTAAGATTCAACGTATTGTGAAGTGTATGAAGTATGTTCTTTACTCTGAATTTGATACAAAAGAGAATTATGGAATTGCTCAAAAAAATCTTTATAATAGTTATTGGAAAGCTATTGAGAAATGTTTAATTGTACCTCATGATAAATATTTAGGAAAAGTGGTGCTTTAAAAAGGATATAGGAAATAGATCTTCATTATATTCATTATCGCGTTGACTTTAACCTTAGGGAAAGGTGTATGATAGATTAAGAAGTGTTAATCAAGAAGAAAGTGAGGAAGAAAGTATGTTATCGATTGGAGAGTTTTCCAAGATATGTGAAGTATCAACTAAAACACTTCGTTATTATGATGAAATTGAGCTAGTTAGGCCTAATGCCGTTAACCCTGAAAATGGTTATCGATACTATTCTGTTGATCAGTTGGAAACGATGCTTTTTATTAATCGTTTGAAGTCGTATAATTTTTCTTTAGAAGAGATTAAGACTATTATTTCATCGTATCAACAAGAGGAAGAACTTTCTTATCGACTTAATGTGAAAAAGAAGGAACTAGAAAAAGAACTATTTGTTCAAGCTAAAATATTGACACAGATGGAGAATGATTTAAATGTTTTAAAACAAGGTAAATCAATGATGTCTTATTTAGATGAGATTGATGTGAAACTTGTTGAAGTACCAATGATGAACCTTTTATCAATTCGTAAAACTGTATATAAGTCAGAAATTGCCAATCAATATGGAGAATGTTTTGCAGAGTTAATGAAGATAGTTCAAGTTCAGCATCTTACTATGGTAGCTCCACCCATGGTACTCTTCCATAGTAGTGAGTTTACACCTCTAGGTTTAGATATTGAGTTCGCTTTTCCTGTAAAGGAACGTGTTAAGAGTACACGTGACTTTTATCCAGGACTTTGTATAAAGACGATACTAAAGGGTACTTATCGTAATTTACCTTCTGTTTATGCTAAACAATGTGTTTGGGCAACGGAAGAGAATTATGAGAATCATGGAGCTTTGTTTGAAATGTATATAAATGATCCTTCCTTAGTTACTAATGATGAAGAACTAATTACTGAAATCTATTATCCAATTAAGAAAGAAGAGAAATTAAAATAATTAAATTGAAAGTGAGGATACTATATTGAATAAAGATGAATTACACCGTTTCATCGCTGATAAGCAACCGAATATATGCCAAATGGTCGCTTATCGAGATGGAATTGAAGTCTATTCTGATGAATGGAATCATTATAAAAAGAATGATTGTTGCCATGTTATGTCTGCGACTAAAAGTATTGTGTCTTTGCTGATGGGCATTGCTATCGATATGAAACTGATTCAAAGTGTTGATCAAAAGGTTCTATCATTTTTTCCTGATTATAAAATAAAAAGAGGGGAGAAAACAATTCAAGATGTAACAATTAGGCATTTATTGACAATGAGTGCACCCTATAAGTATAAATATGAACCTTGGACTAAAATATGTTCAAGTGAAGACTGGACTTATTCAGCTCTAGATTTCTTAGGAGGAAGGGCAGGATTGAGTGGTGAATTTAAATACTCTACCTTAGGAATTCATATACTTACTGGAATTATTAATAAAGTAAGTGGAATGAATACCGTAGATTTTGCTAATTTATATCTCTTTGAACCTATTGGTGTCGAAAAACATCATAATTACTTAGCAGATACGGCAGAAGAACATAAACACTTCACAATCTCAAAGAGTCCAAGAGATAACGTGTGGTTCTGTGACCCACTAGGAGTTGGTGCCGCAGGGTTAGGACTTTGTTTATCGGCTGTGGATATGGCTAAAATAGGTCAACTTTGTTTGAGTAAAGGAAATTATAAGGGTAAACAAATTATTTCATCAAACTGGATTGATGAGATGAGCCAACCTATTATTAAAGCAGGTGAAGCTTTTAGAAATATGTCTTATGGATACTTGTGGTGGAATATTGAAGGGAATACTCAAGCCTATGCTGCAATTGGGAACAGTGGAAATGTACTTTATATAAATCCCTTAAAGAATTTAGTTGTTGCGGTTACTTCATATTTTAAGCCAACTGTCTTTGATCGAGTTGAATTTATTCAAGAAATTGTTGAACCTTTATTAGTGAATAAACAAATCGGATGATTAAGTAAAACTAAGCTAGTTACATGATGATGTTAATCATTTCTTATATGGCAATACCTTTGCAAATACCAATGGATACTTTTTAATACAAGTTGATACGCTTGACTGTTTGTGCAGATTTATTTCGTGGTGGGCTATGTAATCAATGCTCAGCAGTTTGCTGTGTTGTAAATGATTGCTAATATAAATGACTTTATAGGTTGGACAGTACGCAATGGCATCCATGTTGTTTCCATTAGACATTATGATTTATCAAAAGGAACAAGAAATTTGCAACCCGATACATAGTGTCTGAAACTGTATTAACTAGCGAAGATTTACCGACTTTGTTAATGAAAATAGAAAAATCAATTTATATTAGATGAAGGTACAATGCAAATTCAATTGATTGATAAAACCTTTTTTTTATATGTGGTTACTCAAGGGAAACTCTCTAAAGGAAAACCAACAAGATGTAGCGGCTTTCTATACTGAGTATTTCAGTAGTAGTAAAGCTATGGCAATTATGAGCTTAGGACACCTGTGATGAAAGTTGATTTATAAGCGACTGCTTAACAAAAGTGAGTCCACTTCTTCGAATTCATATGAGGCACGCTGTTATCCATTGTTTTGAAATTAGCTAGTACCATAATGATGTGTACTCGCTTTTTTTATGCGAGATAAGAAGATTATCATTAAACAAATACTGGAATATGGTATAATTATTAATAAAGAATGATACTTTAATAAGATTATTTTATTCGAAGTATTTAAGGAGATGATTATTATGAAGCAAGATTCACTGTTTGCTCTTAATTCAATGCAGGAACCTTTAGCAAATCGTTTACGACCAACAACGCTTACTACTTATGCAGGTCAAAAACACTTATTGGGAGAGGGCAAGGTCCTTACTCAGTTGATTGAAAAAGATCAAATATCTTCTATGATCTTCTGGGGACCGCCAGGTGTTGGCAAAACAACACTGGCTCGGATTATTGCGAATCAAAGTAACGCCAAGTTTGTTGATTTTAGTGCTGTTACTAGTGGAGTTAAAGAAATTAAGGAAGTGATGAAGCAGGCGGAAGAAAGACGAGTTTTAGGGGAAAAGACGGTCTTGTTTATTGATGAAATTCATCGCTTTAATAAAGCTCAACAAGATGCTTTTTTACCTTATGTTGAAAAAGGAAGCATCGTTTTAATAGGTGCTACAACTGAAAATCCTTCCTTTGAAATCAATTCGGCCTTGTTATCTCGCTGTAAAGTGTTTGTCTTACAAGCTTTAGCGAGTGAAGATATCGTTGAATTATTACATCATGCAATTGTTGATGAGTTAGGTTTTGGTCAATTAAAAGTTCAAGTAGATGAAGAACTACTTTTTATGATGGCTAATTTTGCCAATGGTGATGCTCGTGTTGCACTGAATACACTTGAAATGTGTATCTTAAATGGTGATCGTATTGACAATCATGTTCTTATTCAAAAAGAAACTTTGGAGCAATGCATCAATAAGAAATCATTACTCTATGATAAAAAAGGGGAAGAGCATTACAATATTATTTCAGCTTTACATAAATCATTACGTAATAGTGATGTTGATGCTGGTATTTATTGGTTAGCAAGAATGTTAGAAGCGGGCGAAGACCCTCTTTATGTCGCTCGTCGCCTTGTTCGCTTTGCTAGTGAAGATATTGGTTTAGCGGATTCTAGAGCGATGGAGATCGCTGTTTCTGTGTATCAGGCTTGCCATTTTATTGGTATGCCTGAATGTTCTGTCCATCTAACTCATGCTGTGACATATCTTGCGTTAGCTCCTAAATCCAATGCTTTATATCTCGCATATGAAAAAGCAAAAAAAGATGCTCTTGAAATGCTAAGTGAGCCAGTTCCTCTTCAAATAAGGAATGCTCCAACGAAATTAATGAAGGACTTACATTATGGAGAAGGGTATCAATATGCCCATGATAGTGAAGAAAAATTAACGAATATGCAATGTCTTCCTGATGCATTACTTAATCGAACTTATTATGAGCCAACAAGTGAAGGTTCTGAAAGTAAAGTTAAATTAAGAATGGCACAGATTAAAGAATGGAAAAAAGCTCATAAATAGATGTTTATTTAATGTTTAAATTTTGATATAATAGCAAATGGTGGTGATGACATGTCATTTGAAATAGCAATTGATGCCTTTGAAGGTCCTTTGGACTTAATGTTACATTTAATTAAAGAGAATAAATTAGATCTATTTGATTTGAATATGGATGTACTCACTGATCAATATCTAACATATTTAAATACGATGGAATCTTATCATCTTGAAGTGGCTAGTGAATATCTAGCAGAACTTGCAGGATTATTGGAATATAAAAGTAAGAAATTATTACCTCGTGAAAAAGTAGAAATTAGTGAAGGTTATGAAGAAGATCAAAGAGAATTGCTTGTTAAGCGATTATTAGAATATCAACGTTTTAAAGAAGTCAGTGAATCTTTCCTACAACTTTTTGAAGAACGTCAATTATCTTATACAAAGCCGATGAGTGATGAATGTAATAAATGGTCGAGTATTATTAATGAGGAAGACTTAGAAGGGAATCCTTATGATTTAATTAAAGCCATGAATAAAGTATTAAGACGTGTATCTTTAAATAAGCCTTTCGAAACTAGGATGACTATCAAGGAATTATCACTTGATGAACGTGTTGTTCAAATAAAAGAAAGACTTAAAGATTGGCAAGGTAAGATGAGTTTTGAAGAACTCTGTACGGATTGCGTTGATTTACATATGGTCATTGTGACATTTTTATCCATATTGGATTTAATCAAACTTCGTGTTCTTGATTATACAATTGATAAAGAAGATAATATATGGATTGTTAAGGGAGAATAATATGAAAGATACGAGTTCAATTATAGAGGGATTATTATTTTTAAGTGGTGATGAAGGTTTAAGTATTGAACAAATTTGCGAAACTTGTGAATTAGAAAGTCGTGAAGTTGAAGACTTGATTGATGAGTTAATGGTTGAGTACTTAAAAGAAGACCATGGAATTGAGATTGTTCACTATGGTGGTCGATATAAGTTTATCTCTAAAGAGATTATTCATCCTTTTGCACAGAAACTGTTTTCTTCGAGTAAGATGAGTAATTTATCTCAAGCAGCTCTTGAAACATTAGCTATTATTGCCTATAAACAGCCAATTACACGCGTTGAAATTGAAGAAATTCGTGGTGTTAGTTGCGATATGATGGTTCGTAAGCTATTAGCACGCTCTTTGATTAAGGAGTGTGGACGTACAGATGCTGTCGGTCGTCCCTTTCTTTATGAAGTAACCTCAGAGTTCATGGATGCCTTTAAATTAGAGAGTTTAAAAGAATTACCTGAATTGCCTGTGATTGAAGAAAACATGGATTCAGAATTATTTGGTGATGAACAGTTGTAAACCAACTGTTTTTTTTACTGTGAGTGGGAATTTTCGGTTAATGATTTAGTTCATTCCAATTGTTGGTAGTTGAGCATAAATAAAATCATTAAAGAGATAGTGATATATATCCCTGCACAGAAATGAAAAACCAGTGATTTATCACTGGCTCATATGTGTTTACCTTCTTATTTGTCAGGTTTCTTTTTATTTCTTTCTTTTGAAAAAAATAATATTACCGATAACAAGTATTACAATAGTTGCTATCAAGGCAATACTATCATTAATTATACCTTGATTAAATAAAACACGAACTAATAAAAATAAAATAATTCCAGATATATATAAAAGAATAAATTTGTATTTTCTAATCATAATTAAGAACGTGCAACTCGATATTCCCAATATCCAGTGTTACATGGACCAGAATAACTTGGTTCACAGCCTGGAATTTTACCTGGGATATAGGTGCCTGTTAATTCATATTGAACATTATTTTCTTTGCTAGTTCCTAAATAGCTAAGTGCAATCCTACATGCGTCTACTCCAGTAACATAATAAACAGCAGAACAACCACCTATTGCATTCCAAATCACTTTAGCAAGCAGCGCCCATCCAAATCGTTGTTTTGTATTGATATTGAAAGAATCATCATATAAATGTCCATAATCTCTAATTATTATTTCTCCATTTTCTAAATAAGTTACTTCTGCTTTGTCATCAAATGTTTTCACTTCATTTCCATCTTCATTAATATCAGTCGAAATCACTTTTGGGGTTGTAAAATCACAGTCACTGCATTTTTTGAGAGGATTAGAAGCATCCGCTTTTACAGGGCTAGTAGTTATAACCGTTAAAGCTAAAACAGAAATAACTATTAATGATAAAAACTTTCTAATTTTTTTCATATTGATTATACCTGGTAAGAAACAAATTCTTACTCTTTCTTAATATAAGAATATCATTATAAACTAAATAATAGTAGACTGTTTTATATGGATTACATATGTTATAATCATATGCATGAGTTCTCGTCAGTTGAGAAAGATATAACACCTTTTAACTGTGTTCCATGTCTTCTGTACCTTATTTTTGTATATCTAGGACTTATTTTCGGTTCAAGGCTCATTAGTAAGTAGTAAATAAATAGTAAAATGAGTTCTTAAATCTTTTTAATGAAAAATATGACATTGGAAATGATCATTATGTAGTTAGAAAATTTGATGGGGAGTCTTCGAAGTATGTATTTATCAGGAGCAAGTGCTAATTATGATTTTAATTATATAGGATTTAAAACAACTGGAAAAGTAACCCCCGAATCAGTTTGTCGAATGAAGTCACAGTTAAGGCTGTGGCTTTTTCTCTGTGTGCCAGGCATGGCACCTATCTAACTGGTGAAAGTCCAGTCGTGGGTATTTACCGCCAAGCGTAGTGAACCACAAGTCGTTATCAGTGAGGGTAAGGATGAAGGAAGTGGTGTAGCAAATCTTTTGAGCGTACGAACAGAAACTTGATACGAGGCTAAATGGTGGGTAAGGTTGCAAATCAAACCGAAGTCCAAAAGGTAAACGTAAAACCAAGACAGTAAATCAAGACGTTGTGAAAGAGAAAGATAGGTGTCTTACCCTGGGAGGTCTTGTGGACAATGAATTCCAAAAAGCTTTAAAATCAGCAATGGTACCATTGGTCGAAAAAGGTTAACAACAAGAAGTCAGCTGAGGTCATAGTAGTTATCAAGCCTAAGATAATGAAGGACTTAATGTATGTATAGTGTGAATCACTATGAGCAAATGTTCAAGCAATCCGAAAATGAGAATACTCTAGAACAAGGAAACGTAATTCTTGATGAGGAAAGTAATGGGGATGGTCTTGAATATATCTACAAGTAGAGGAGGAACAGCAAATGAGATTAATTGAAAAGATTTTAAGTAAAGAAAATGTAGAACAGGCGATACGAAAAGTCAAGAGTAAC
>F144_Wood_Sandpiper__coassemble_31_pt1 | contig 32824 bp, 35 predicted proteins | sample F144_Wood_Sandpiper__metabat2_low_PE_003 | metagenome-assembled genome bin F144_Wood_Sandpiper
TTCAACATATTTTTTTTGAACCCTTAAAGTGGAACTTAACTTTTCACTTTAGCTACATTTTCTTCCATATAACATTACAAACTATTGTGAATATTTGGAACAAGATTGTATTAATGTTATAATCAACTATAAATAAAAAAATAGATATGCATTAGTACATTTTAGTACTTAGTATATCTACTTTCTGTTTGCTTTAAATCTTGTTATCATATATTTGAAATTGATTTTTACCAGATTTTTTAGATGAATAACATTGCTCATCAGCGAACTTTATACAGTCGAAAAGGGTTCTATTCTCATTCGATTGACATCCCCCTATACTTACAGTAACACAGTATCCACATAATAGTGAAGTGTTCTCTATTGTCTCACATAGTTCTCCAGCAAATTTTTCAAGTTCTTTTAAATTCATATTTTTTATGAAAATAAGAAACTCTTCTCCACCATAACGTCCACATTGAATATCACTACTCATAGAACCTTTTAACACTTTCGCAAATTTACGAAGTACTTCATCACCAACAAGATGACCGAATGTATCGTTAATTTTCTTGAAATCATCAATATCAAGCATCAAGACACTAATTAAACTTGTTTCTTGTTCCTTAAAATACTCTTTACCCAATTTCATAATACCACTACGGTTGTATAAACCAGTTAAGGAATCTAAGTCAATCTGTAACAATGTATGATTATATCGTCGTGCATTTTCAATAGCTGTAGTAACATAATCACCTATAACCTCTAGTAAACTTATTTCTACTTTTTGATTACCTAATGGTTCATAAGTTCCCATACATAAAACCATATTGACGATGTTTTGATAAAAAATTGGTTTAATCGTTCTGCATTTAATTGCTTCCGGAAAATACTTATCTTTCCTTCTATCTTCTTCGCTTACATCTTCATTAAAGAATTCCTCTTGATCTACAATCATGCGAACTACGAGTGAATCTCGATCATCCAAATCAATGATACCCTCAATTGAGAAAGGCTCATTGCTTAAAGTGAATGCCGAACTAAAACAGTTCGTCATTGGATCTAACATTAATATGGATACAAAATCAGGATTAAAAATTTCTTTTATCAAGAGTTGTGTTTGATCTTGAATATCTTCTTGATCATAACTTACAAAAATTGATTTCCCAAAGCTTGATATCTTTTGAAGTTTGCCGTACATCTGTTCATATGTAACTGAACGAAATTGTTGGAGTATGTTATTTGCTTCATGCTCCGATATATTGGTTATATAGTCTAGCATCCTGGTCTGTATTGAAGTTAACTCTTTTAAATACGTAAAGGCTTTTTCATGTTCACCTATTATTTCAAAGAAATTACTCGCTTCTTTAAGGAGTACCCCTTTTCCACTAAAATTCTCTTCAAAACAACTAATTGCTTTTTCATAATAATTAGCTACTTTTTCTGGCTGATTGGCCATTATAAAATAATGAGCTTTACCTAAATAATAATATTGTAGAGCTCGATATTTAGTATCTGACCCAGCAATTATTTTATCACATTCCTTAAGATACGAATCTAATAAAGTAATATCATTTCTTCTATAAGCAATTTCGCCAAGTAAACTTATTAAACCAACTCGGTATGCTTCATAACCCTGATCAATTATTTTAGTTGCATCACTCGCATATTTCTCAGCTTTATCAAGATTATTTAGCCTTAACTGTAAAGCGGATAATTCAAAATATATATCTAATAAATTAGTCATCGGAATATTTTTTGCTAACTGACTGATTTGTTCAAGTTGTTCAACGGCTCGATCAATTAGTCCAATTTCAGACAGTATAAATGAAGCATTTCCCGCAAAGGCTAAATAATAATTCATTTCATTTGCCTTCAGTGCTCTTTCAATACCTTCTTTACATGCCTTATAGGCAACATCCATTTGATAATCAGCCATATAGAATAACACTCTAGAATTCATCGAAGATAGGATTCCTTGTTCTTTTTGTTTTCCTTCACACTTCATATAGCAATCTAAAGCTAGCTCACTATATTTAAGCATACCTTTTAAATCGTTATTATCCATAGAAACCCAGCTATAGAAAGAATATACAACGCCACTTGCGTAATAATTCTTAACTTCTGTGGCTACTTCTAATAGCATTTCTCCCCAAACCCATTTGTTTTTATCAAAGCGGACATCACTAATTAAAAAACATTTAAACTCATCAGTAAAGTCACTAGTTTGTTTGAAATATTCTAATTTATCTTTAAAATTCTCCCAATTAGCATCCATATGGTTACCTCTATTTACATCATTATAATCCATTTTCCATATTCTTCCTATATAAAAATCAAAATAAAGCGTTTTTTTTCATTCTATTGCTCTTTTTTTCAATTTTAATTAATATTAATTACTAATTTAATGTGATAAACCACTTAGTAATCGATAAATTTACTATTTTGTCGTATTTCATGAAAAAGGCTTAACCATTTTGTGATTAAGCCTAAATTCTATAACTTATATCCGTTTTCGTTAAACGTATATTCAACGCCTTCAATTGTATGACTACCTATTAGCATCACTCCATTATTATCTAAGTAGAATGTGTTATTTCCATCATAGAACCAGCCTTTTTGCATAACTCCAGAATCGTTTAAGTAATACCATTGATCATTATCTTTTACCCAATACTTAGCCATACCGCCAGATTCACGATTTAAGAAGTACCAAGCGTTATCAACCATTTGCCATCCCTTAGCCATCTTTCCTCCGACTTTGCAGTAATACCAAACATCCCCTGAATAAATCCATCCAGTGAATTGATTTCCATCTTCATTAAAGTAATACCAGTCTTGACCAATCGCATTCCACCAATGAACGGCTTGTCCATTCATGTTATAATTCCAGTTATCACCTTTTTTTACCCATCCTTCGATAATCGTTGATGGAACAAGTGTATCGTATTCAGCTTGTATTTCAGCAATAAAAGCATCCCACATATTGTTATCTAACATAACTCTTGGACATTCTTTGCCTGACCAATCTTTATGTTTCTTCACATCATTCACTGTTAAATTTAAATCTCTTAATAAGTTAGCTACCAATTTAGCAGCATTGTGCACTGCTTGATCGAAATTGCCATCAGCATTCTCACAAATTTCGATAGCTATTGAATCACCATTACCTATTGATAATCCATCACCGGCATGGTATGCAGCTTCATTGATAGGTACACTTTGAATGATTTCATGGTCATCCACTGTGAAATGCCAAGATGATTGACGCATATTACTTGTTGAGCTTTGTAAGTCAGCATGTCTTTGTGCACCAGCTCCATCTGTTTTATTCGCAGTATTATGAATTGTTATCGAAGAAGGTCGAGTTACAAACCCTGGTCTTCTTAAAACTGAATAAGGAATAATTTGAGTCTTATATGAAATATCTGGAATGTGAGCATCTTGATATTCACTCAACGTCCCTCTTAAACTTCCTTTACCTTCTTTTACTTGTACCCAGCCTGAATAACGTTCATTCGTTATGAAGAACCAATCAAAAGCCTTCTTTGATACTTTGTACTCACCAGCAGGAGCAGTTACCCCTAATTCAAACTTTTCTACTTCAAAAGGTTCTGTATAAATTTTCATATTTTCATGTAAAGTTAAGATTTCATTGTTTAACTGTCTAATCTCTTTTACTTCCACATGCTCATATTTATAAACCCAATGTGACCCGCCATTGACTTCAATTTTATAAAAATAATTACTACGTTCTTTTGAATGATAAATCCCTTCAGGTATTTCACCAATTGCAGGACTACCTACTAAAGGTATATCCCCAATCATCGTTTCTTTTTCTGTATATAAAATATAATCTGATTCACGATGGTATTCTTCTGCCTTAATATCATTAAGTGGTGCACTCAATAATACCATGCATAATGTAACCATAAAAATAGTTAGTTTTCTTTTCATTTTTTTCTCTCCTTGTACTCTATAATAACATCTTTTTAACCAAAAAAATATGTGAATTTGATTTTTATTTTTTTTCTCAACAAATATAAAAAAGTGGTTTTAGTAGCCATTCACTTTTAAAAATATATCACTCATTATCTTTACCAACTAAAGAATTTCATCCATAATTATATATTCATTTAATTCTTACTCCCCTATATCAATTAACACTATTTTTTATAATAATTTTTTATTTAAATTTTCACGATAGTTATGCCATAAGCACAGTTCTTTTAAAATTACAATCATTTACAATTTAAAGTTCTTTGTTATAATTAAAGCATGAGCAAAAGCAAATAGCCTACATGATATTCGATGTGTAGACCATGCAGGGCGAGGAAATCAACAGGAGGAAAAAATGGATAACAAGGAAGATTTAATTAATTTTTTAAATGTGGTTCAAAAAGGGATCGATGAAGCAGAACATGAAAGAATTAAGATAGAAAAAGCTAATCTTATCAACAAAGCATGTAATTGTGGATTCATTGAAAGTAATTTAAGTATTACTTCAATAGGATTAAACTACTTGCATAATAATTTAATTACATATTAATCGTTACGAACAAACCCTAAATAATGGGTTTTTTTATTATCAGATTCTCTATTAATAAGTTGTTTGAATGATGTGGCATCATTTTTATATGATTTGTCAACAAGGAGGCTTATTTATGAATCCTATAGATGTCATGTTTGATTAATAAAAACCCAACTTGAAGAACGTGCTGTATCTAACCTTCATTCTAAATTACCTTAATAACTTATTATAGTTCAATAAATAGCAAAAAAGAGCTTTCGCTCTTATTTGAATAATTTAATACGATTTAATGCTTTTTCTAAAGCAACTTCAGCACGTTTAATTGATGTATTAGCATCTAACTTAGCAAGACGACGCTGAGCACGTTCTCTTGCTTTTTTAGCGCGATCCACATCAACTTCTCCACGTCCTTCTATTGTATCGATAAGGATTCTTGCTTGGTTATCTAGGACTTGTATTAATCCTCCAGATATCGCAAATTCTTCGTCTTTGCCTTTTATCGTTAAAATTAAATGACTAATTCTTAAAGTAGCTACAAAGGGCATATGATTAGGAAGTAATGAACATTCTCCACTTGTGGTGGTACAATGAATTTTATCTACTTCGTATTCATTATACAAACCAGCAGGTGTAATGATTTTGACTTTCATCATATTATTCACCTAGTGTTTTCGCTTTTTCTACTACTTCTTCTATTGAACCGACAAACATAAATGCTTGTTCAGGATATTCATCATAATCTCCATTTAATAGTGCTTTAAAACTACGAACAGTGTCTTCTTTAGGAACATATCGCCCGACCATTCCAGTGAATTGTTCACCAGCAAAGAATGGTTGTGATAAGAAGTTACGTAATCGACGAGCTCGATTTACAACAATCTTATCTTCTTCACTTAACTCATCCATACCTAAAATGGCGATGATATCTTGTAATTCTTTATAACGTTGTAGTAGTTGTTGAACTCCTCGAGCTACATCATAGTGATCATCTCCCACAACTAATGGATCTAACATTCTTGAAGCTGATTCTAGTGGGTCTACTGCAGGGTAAATACCTAAAGCAGCAATGCCACGATCTAAAACCGTTTTAGCGTCTAAGTGGTTAAATGCAGTTGCTGGAGCAGGGTCAGTTAAATCATCCGCAGGCACATAGATTGCTTGCACAGAAGTGATTGAACCATCCTTAGTCGATGTAATCCTCTCTTGTAATTGCCCCATTTCAGTTGCTAACGTTGGCTGGTATCCAACCGCAGATGGCATACGGCCAAGCAAAGCCGAAACTTCTGAACCAGCTTGTGTGAAACGGAAGATATTGTCAATAAATAGTAATACATCTTGGTGATTTACATCACGGTAATACTCAGCCATTGTTAATCCAGATAAAGCAACACGCATTCTAGCTCCTGGTGATTCATTCATTTGTCCATAAACTAATACAGTCTTATCTAGTACTCCGGTTTCTTTCATTTCATGGTAAAGGTCATTTCCTTCACGCGTACGTTCACCAACACCTGCAACAACGGATAAACCACCGTGTTCTTTAGCGATATTGTGAATTAATTCTTGGATTAGTACCGTCTTACCTACTCCGGCACCACCAAATAAACCAATCTTTCCGCCTTTTGCATAAGGACATAAAAGGTCGACAACCTTAATTCCCGTTTCAAGTACTTCAGCTGTGGTCTGTTGTTGATCAAAGCCTGGTGCTTCACGATGTATAGGCATTCTCTTAACGGTATCTGGAAGTGGTTCTTTACCATCAATTTCACGTCCTAAAACGTTAAACATTCTTCCTAATACTTCTTCTCCTACAGGAACCGAAATTGGTGCTCCTGTATCTATTGCTTCCATCCCTCGCACTAATCCATCAGTTGAACCCATCGCAATCGTACGAACATGGTCATCGCCAATATGTTGAGCAACTTCTACAATCAGTTTTTCATTGTTATTTTTGTTGTCAATTTCAATTGCGCTCAGTAGTGATGGTAATTCCCCATTATCAAAGAGGATGTCAACTACCGGTCCAATTACCTGAACAATTTTTCCAATATTTTTTGCCATAATTGTTCCTTTCATTATAAAGCATTCGCTCCACCAACAATTTCCGTAATTTCTTGCGTAATTGCAGCTTGACGTGCCTGATTATAAACTAATTCTAAATTTCCTTTTAATTCTTCAGCATTATCTGTAGCAGTTTCCATCGATGTTCTTCGTGATGCTTGTTCACTTGTTTTAGTTTCAAGATAATAAGAATAAAGTAATGACCGAATAGACATCGGTATAAGTTCATTCAATATTTCTTCATCACTTGGTTCAAAAATTGTGTCCGCAACATTCTTATCTTCCTTTTTTTCAATAGGTAATAATGTTACATATTTAGGTTCGAAGGTTAATGGATTCTTGAATTCTGTATACAAGATACGAATAGAAGTAATTTCACCTTTACGATACATTTCTAATACTGACTCAGCTAATTGAGCAATAACAGGATAGTTATCATCTTCTAATTGAATAATATTTTGTATTACATTGTAATTGCGATTTTTAATCCACTGTGCTCCACGTTGTCCTATCAGAATCATCTTTTCATTTTTATCACAAGTCGCTTCTAATAAACGAAAGACATTCGCATTATATGCACCACATAATCCCATATCCGAAGTGAATACGATCGTACAAGGAATATCCTCACTTGATTTTATAAAATATGGACTATCCACATTGGATAACGAAGATAGAATTTGTTCAAGAATCTCTTTCAAATAATGAGAATATTCTTTGTTTTGCTTCATTCTCTCTTTTTGACGAGCATACTTACTAGCTGCAACAAGCTGCATAGCCTTAGTAATTTTCATCGTTGAATCAACTGAACGGATTCTATTCTTAATAGCTAATGTATTAGCTCCCATAAAGCTTAACCTTCAATCATGCTAGTAAAGATGGGTTCAAATTGACTCATTGCAGCTTTTAGAGCTACCGTTAATTCATCACTAATCACTTTCTTATCAGCGATTTCACCAACTAGATCAGCATGATCATTATGCATAAACTTCAATAATTCAGTTTCATATTTACGAATATGTTCAACTTCAATTTTCTTTAAGTAACCATATTTAGCTGCGAACAGCGATAAAATTTGATCTTCAACTTTCATTGGGTCATATTGATGTTGTTTTAATAATTCAGTTAATTTTGCTCCATGATCTAAGGTAGCTTTAGTTGTAGGGTCTAAATCCGAACCAAACTTAGCAAAGGCTTGTAATTCACGGTATTGAGCTAATTCTAACTTTAATGAACCCGATACTTGTTTCATAGCTTTTATTTGAGCTGCAGAACCAACACGAGATACTGATAATCCACTATCAACCGCTGGTCTTACTCCTTCATTGAATAATTCAGTTTGAAGGAAAATTTGTCCATCTGTAATTGAGATTACATTTGTTGGAATATAAGCAGAAATATCACCAGCTAATGTTTCAATAATAGGTAGGGCAGTTAAAGATCCTGCACCTAATTCATCATTTAATTTTGCAGCTCTCTCAAGTAAACGAGAGTGTAAATAGAAAACATCTCCAGGGTATGCTTCACGACCTGGTGGGCGTTTTAATAACAAGGACAATGTACGATAGGCAACAGCATGTTTACTTAAATCATCATAAACAATTAAAACATCCTTGCCCTTTTCCATCCACTCCTCACCAATAGCACAGCCAGAGTAAGGCGCAATATATTGTAGCGGAGCTAATTCAGCTGCTGTCGCTGCAACAACTGTCGTATATTCCATTGCATCACTTTGACGCAATTTTTCAACGATTTGGGCTACTGTACTTGCTTTTTGCCCGATAGCTACATAGATACATAGAATACCTGTATCCTTTTGATTAATGATTGTATCAATCGCAATGGCTGTTTTACCAGTTTGACGATCTCCAATTAATAACTCACGTTGCCCTCGTCCGATAGGAATCATCGAATCAATAATTTTCAATCCTGTTTGAACAGGCTGATGTACTGATTTTCGTGTCATAACTCCAGGAGCAACACGTTCAATTGGACGGAATTTTTTTGACTTAATGGCTTCTCCACCATCAATGGCTTGTCCTAATGCATTAACTACACGTCCAAGCATCTCATCACCAACAGGGACTTCAACGATTCTTCCAGTTCTCTTAACAAGAGCACCTTCAGAGATTTGTTTGTCACTTCCCATTAAAACAACACCTACGTGTTCTTCTTCAAGGTTTAGAACCATACCATAAACATCATTTTCAAATAACACTAATTCTCCAGACATTGCATTTTCAAGTCCGTGAATTAAAGCAATACCATCACCAATAGTGATGACTGTACCTGTTTCTGACACTTCGAGTTTTTCGTCATAGTGTTTAATCTGTTCTTTAATTAATTGACTGATTTCTTCAGGTCTTAAATTCATATTCCTCACCTCACTATTTAAGCGCAGTATTGACAACTTGTTCTTTGAGTCGATTTAATCGATTCACGGCTGAGTTATCAAGAACCTGGTCATTTATTTTTATACGTAAACCGGCTAACAAGGATTGATCGATAAACCATCGACATTCTACTTGTTGACCTAGTTTTTTCTCTAACATTGCTTGAATTCGCTTCTTTTCTTCATCAGAACATTCAACAGCGCTATTTACATAAGCAACCGTTATTTGATAATGTTTATTAAAATTTTTCTCGAACTCGTTCATTGTTTCTTTATAAAAAACAAAACGATTCTTATCAATCATAACCTTCATTGTATTCAACAAAGTGTTATCTATTGATTGCTTGTATATTGTATCTAAGATATTTTTTTTCTCAATTTTACTGATTTTAGGATGAGTTAAAATACGCATTAAATCATCTGAAAGAGTTTCTTTAATGAATGTTCCTTGCTCCTTAAAAGATACTAATTTATCATCTTCTAATCCTAATTCAAACAATGCATCAGCATAACCTTTTGCAACTAAGCTTCCCATGAATCTTCTCCAGCATGTTCAATAAAGTCATCCACATATTTTTTATGCTCTGCTTCCTTTAATTCCTTACCGACGATTTTACTAGCCGCTAAAAAAGCAACTTCAGTAATTTCTTTCTTGATTTCACTTTGAACCAAGAATTTTTCACGTTCAATGTCACGATGAGCTTTAGCGACTGTTTGATTCGCTTCTTCTTTTGCCTTATTAACAATATTAACCTTTTCAGCCTTTGCTGTTAATTGTGCCGCTTCAATCAATTGGCGAGCTTCATCTTTGATACCCTTTAATTGACTAGCATATTGTTCTTTATAAGCGTCTCCCTCTTCTTGCGACTTTTTAGCTGTTGCTAATTCAGTAGCAATTAACTTTTCTCTACGATCAAAATAACCCAGTACTTTGTCCCAGAAAAAGTGTTTAGCGAAAACGCATATAAGTAGCGTTGAAATCAGAATGAGTACCATATCTGTTAAATTCAATCGTAAATAATTATCAATATTTATCATGATACCCTCCTTGTCATTGATTCTTTATAATCCTTATGCTTTCATGAAGATTAGAATCAAGGCAATGATTAGGGCATAAATACCAGTTGTTTCTGAAAGCGCAATCCCTAGTACCATCATATTACGAATTTTACTTTCAGCATCCGGATTACGTCCAACTGCTTCGCATGCCTTACTTGCTGCAATACCTTCTCCGATTCCTGGCCCAAGACCAGCAACCATTGCGATTCCTGCTCCTAATACTGCCATACCAGCTACGAAAAATTGATTAAATTCACCCATGTTAATTACCTCCTGTGGTGTTATTACTCTTCTTCAGGGAATGTTTGCCCTAAGAAGAAAGTTGCCAATGTAAAGAATATATAAGTTTGAATACATCCTGAGAAAACGTCGAAGTACATGTGTAAGAATGGTGTTACAGTAAATAGCACGATTCCAAGACCTGTAAAGACATTATTTAAAATGGCAAACAATGTATAAATTAAAGATAAAATAATTGTTCCACCTAACATATTTCCGAATAAACGGAGTGATAAGGATAGGGGGAATACTGCATCTCCTAAAATGTTCAAAGGCAATAAGATTGATATTGGTTCTTTAAATTCTTTTAGTCGATTGACTAACCCTTTCTCTTTGATTGCTGTTCCTTGAATAATTAAGAACATAATCACAGCTAATGTTGCATTAATACTCAGATTCGATGTTGGAGGTTGTACTCCAAGTAATCCAGATAAATTAGATAACAACATCATAATTACCAGCGTACCATAGAAAGGCAAATAGGTACGTGTTCGTTTTCCTAAACTGTTATTTATAATCCAGTAGACTAAACGACAAACTGCTTCAGCGACAAGCACGACACCTTTTGGTGCGACACTTTCATCAGCTCTATCAAATTTTTTCCCAATAATGAACATGCCTATCGCTACAATGACACAAAGAGCGAGCCAGACCATGACAGACATATGAATTTGAAACTGATAATCGCCTACGGTAAGCAGCAAACCATCAAAATTCTCCAATAAATTCACCTCCCACACTTAAGCATAGAATTTAGTATATATTAAGATTGCTAGTTTTGTTGTTAAAAAACCAACTAGCATCGCAAAGATGTTAATGCCTTGGGTTAACCCAAGAGCAAAGATACAACCATACATGATGTAACGAAGCAGATAATTAAATGATGCATTTCGTCCACCCTTCGGTCCTTCTATTCGATAGGCCATTTTCACAATCATATTAAAACCAATTAAACCTGTTAACGCGCCTATCGCAATTCCTGCACTAATATATCTATTTTGAAAAATAAGTGACGCTAGAATTAATAACAAAGTTATCAAGATTGTTATTCTTCTAACGATGGAAATCATTTTAATCTTTTCTTCCAACTTTACCACCTGTCTCTCTAATCAATAACACTAAACTTCCAAATAGCACATAAAACAATAAAGCAAGCATAATTAAGGGCGTCGTTTTGAATTGTTCATCTATCCAATTACCCAAAAAAAGAGCAATTAGTGAACCCGCTATAATCCTTGTTATAAACCTTGTTGCTTTACGGTAGCCACTCATTATTTAGTACCGAATATACGGTCTCCAGCATCCCCTAAACCAGGAACGATATAACCTTTTTCATTTAATTTTTCATCAAGTGCTGCTAAATAAATATCAACATCTGGGTGAAGTTCTTCAACTGCTTTTACTCCCTCCGGTGCTCCTACTAAGCAAACAAGTCGAATGTTTTTAGCTCCTTGGCGTTTAACCATTGTAATTGCTGCATTTGCACTACCACCAGTAGCTAGCATTGGATCAACAATCATCACGACTGCATCACTCATACATTTAGGATATTTCGCAAAATACTCATGTGGCTCTAACGTTTCTTCATCTCGATATAATCCAATATGAGCTACCTTTACCGTTGGTACAAGATTGCAAATACCATTCACCATGCCTAGTCCTGCTCTTAGAATTGGGACAAGGACAATGTCTTTATCCACTTCATAAGTTTCACACTTAACCATTGGTGTTTCAATCATGATGGCTCTCACTGGCACATCGCGTGTAATTTCATAAGCCATTAGTCCCGCAATTTCATCAAGATTTTGTCTAAAATCTTTTGTTGAAGTCTCTTTGCGACGCATAATACCAAGCTTATGAGTAATCAAAGGGTGATCTAAAACTTTTAACATATATTACCTCCATTTTGCATATAAACCTATTTCTTGATTAATTATACCATTTCAAAGGGGAAATGATAAGCCTAAGATTGCTTTTTTGATTATGTTATTCATATCACAATATAGTGTATTTTTTCACATATGTAGCGCTTTCACACATAGGACGTAAAAGCCCTATATATAACATAAAATATTCCCCTTCACTTATTCACTACTCTTAAGAATTTACTTTCAACATCTAATCTCTTACTTGATTATTATTCCTTTTATTTATTTTTTTAATCAATGAACATTGGTCATAAATCAATTCAATCAGTTGTGAAATTATTATAAACTTAAAAAGACTCCCGAAGAAGTCTTTCTTACAATCAAATGATAAATCTGTTTACAAATCATACTATTGTTTTGTTTAATATATTATTTATAAAACATCCTATTTAAGTATTCATACACGCCATCTTTATCGCAACTCATACAAACATCACTTGCGATTGATAAAACCTCATCACAGGCATTTGCAGGAGCAATTGTGTAAGGATATTGTTGAAAGACCTCTAAATCATTATTACTATCTCCAAAGTATATAATTTCTTCTTTGTCTATCTTATACATTTTCAAAACTTTGTTAAGCATTGTTGCTTTATTCACATTCGATGAAGTTATTTCCAGATTGTATGGAAGTGAAGAAGAAACTTGAATATTTTTTATATTTTGCATAAATTTTTTTACTTGATCTTTCATATCAGTATTCGGATGCATCGTTTCCATCTTCAATATTTCTTCCTCTATGTCCTTACAATTATGTACTCGAATGATAGGAGCGCTGAAATAATTTAATGAATCGTGATTTTTATAGTATTTATTAATACATTCATCCAATAAGTTCATATTCCCACTTCCATAAATATGATTACTAGTAAAATACAAGCAAGGTAATTCTGTCTCTAAAAGCATTTGTTCTAATTGATATACACTTGTAGTTAACATAGGCATACTAATCTTTACTTCACTATTTTCATCTACAAACAGAGCCCCGTTTAGTAAGATCACTGGCAGTTTCATAGAAGAATTAAAAACACTTTGTAAATCAGATATACTACGACCAGTACATGGTAGAAATAGGATTTGTTTTTGTTTAAGAAACTCTATCATATTCATCATACTTTCACTCACTGTATTATCTTCTTTAACAATTGTACCATCTAAATCACTCGCTATGCATCGGATATGACTTCTATTTAACATAATTTTCTTTCCTCTACTTCTATTGAAAAAGGGCTAAGCCGCCCCTTTTTCAAGATAACTTGTATCTTTAATTATTTTCTTTTCTATTAGATTATAATTCTTCTCCATTTGTAGAAATTACTTGTTGATACCAGTAGAATGAATCTTTTTTCAATCTCTTTCCAGTACCATTACCACGATCATCAATGTCTACATAGATATATCCATAGCGTTTACTCATTTCACCTTGAGAACAGGAAATAATATCAATTGGTCCCCAAGATGCATAACCAAAGACTTCTACTCCGTCTTTAATCGCTTCTTTAATAGCTTTTATATTACCCTCAAGATATGAAATTCGATAATCATCATGAATCTCACCATTCACAACCTCATCAATAGCACCCAATCCATTTTCAGCTATATACATAGGAACGTGATATCGATCCCAATAATGATTCAGTGAATTACGTAATCCTAATGGATCAATTCCCCATCCCCAAATAGATTTTTCTATGTAAGGATTAGGAACCGGATTCTTCTCTCCTGCTTTTGCTGTAGTTGTATAATAATAGGAGAAAGATAAGAAATCTGCTGTATTCTCTTTTAAAAGTTCTAAATCCTTTTCATTCATTTCAAATGAAATGTTTTGTTCATTAAAGAATCGAAGAGCATATCTTGGATATTCACCTCTTAATAAAACATCAGCATAGAAATAAACATTCATTTGATTGCTTTGTGTAGTTGCAAACACATCTTTTGGATCACAAGTAGCAGGGTACTTAGTATCGTCGCCTGTCATTAATCCAACCTTGACCCTCGGATAGTTTTCATGTGCATATTTGGTTACCAACGCACTTGCAATAAATTGATGATGTAAAGCTTGATATACATCATTTTTGCTATAATCACCTGCTAAACCCAATGAGGAGAATTCTCCCCAACCACCTAAAGAATTAATCTGATTAAATACAATCCAATACTTTACTTTATTATGATATCGATCAAATAACACTTTACAGTATTTCACAAACATATCCATAACTTTACGATCTCTGAAACCGTTATATTTAACAACAAGGTTAACTGGCATTTCGTAGTGTGAAATTGTCATAACTGGTTCAATACCTAGATGTATCATTTCATCTATTAAATCATCATAGAATTTCAGTCCTTCTTCATTCGGATTCGTTTCTTCCCCAGTTGGAAAGATTCTTGTCCAATTGAATGAACTACGTAGACATTTAAATCCCATTTCACCCATCAATGCCAAATCTTCTTTGTAGGTATGATAGAAATCAATTGCACTTCTTCTAGGATAATATCCAACTTTATCTTGTAGCGCCATCAAAATTTCTTCTTTATTATGTTTAAATCCTACAATTTCTTTACGACTATATTGCTCAGGTAAAATTTCAATATCAGCAATAGAGGGACCTTTACCAGCTATATCCCATGCACCTTCGGCTTGGTTTGCTGCAATTGCCCCGCCCCATAGAAAGTCTTTTGGAAATCCTTTTGGTGTTTTTATCATAAATTACCTACCTTAACTGCAATTTTGCGATACATACGAATGATATGATTAGACATATTTACCTCTGAATTGATAGTCATTAACGTGTCTTGTGCATGAGTAAATAATAATGTTGTTTGTAATTCATCATATTCAATTGTGCTTTGAATCATATCCGTTTGTATTTTATGAGCTATTGTAATTTCATCTTTAGCTTCCTTCAGTTTTTTATTCACAGACTCTTCTGATTGTTCATCAATAGTTTCAATGACAGCTTCGTTCAATAAATTTCTACAATTACCAGCATGCAGTATCATCTGCATAGCGGCATTATTTAGTTCATCTGATGTTACTTTGTTCATAGAACATCCCCCTTTATTCTCTTTCTTCTATTTGTGCATTTAGAGCTTTTTTCACTGCGATTTTTTCTTTTTTTTCAAGTTCTATTCTTTCTTCCTCAGTAACTTGTTTGTCATAAATTTTAAAGAATGGGTAGTAAATAATCCAAGAAACAGCAAATACCACCATAACTAGTAATACACCACTGAACGATTTCGTAACTAAATATCCAACGATTGGACTAGGTAAATACCAAAAGTTCATCGTTTCAGCTGGGATTGGAACTAATCCCCAATATAAAGCAGCATATACAATCATCGGAGCAATGAGTCCGACAATCCACATTGGCACCATTAGCAATGGGTTGAACGCCATTGGAGCACCAAAGACTAGTGGTTCATTGATGTTACACAAAGATGGAACAATAGTAGAACGCCCAATTACTTTTAGCTTCTTCGATTTAGCAAATAGTAACATAATTGCTAATGAAAGAGTAGCTCCTCCCCCTCCAATCAAAAACAAGTTGACTGTTTCACCAGTATGTATATATTGCGCTACGCCACCTGCAGCTACTAACGCCATATTATCTCCTAATCCTTGTAAACATATCGCAGATGTAATTGGATAAATAACCCAAGTTGAAATACCAAACGAATAAAGAAATGCACCACCAAGAAAGTTTAATAATACAAATCCCCAGAAGGATTGACCAATTGCGATGAATGGTGTAAATACTTTATATATAATTTCAAAAATGCTAATTTGTAAATTGAATGTAAAGATCCATCCGATTACTAAGCAAAGAGTAATAGGTATTAATGTATCAAACCATACAGTAATAAAGTCTGGGAGTGCACTGTCTTCTTTAAAGAATGAATGCTTTGCAAATTGATTCATCACAGCACCAACAAACAAACCAGCCACTAACGATGCAATCATCCCACCTGTTCCTAGGTTTGAGAAGATGATTTGAATATTACCAAGGTCATCAAATGTCGGATATACAATCATTAAAAAGAATGCAATACCTGCCATTCCTGCTTGTTTCGCAGTTTTCTTATGTTTCTTTTTCTCCATAACTGTTGATGGAATTAAATACGCTAAGAAAATAGACAATAATCCAAATGAGAAATTTCCAATCATCGAAATATCCGGCATTTGTGGTATAAAATCACGTAAAATATTAAATACAGTTGCAAATGAACCAATAAGTATCAATGGCATCGCAGCAAGAATTGATTCCTGTACAGATGAAAGCCAAGGATTCCTTGCAATCTTGTTCATTTTTGGAGCAAATACGTTAGTCATCCAATCCATAAATTTTTTCATAATTTTCTCCTCTTTTAATTTTTCTTTATAGTTTTAATTCTTCAATAATCGATTCTAATACAGCATTCCCATCAAGTGAACCATACGCATCATCTTCAATGATTCTCACTGGAACACCATGTGGTTCAGCAATCTCCTCTAAATCATGTAACATGTACTTTAAGTGTGGTCCAACCAAAAGCAAGTCGATTTCTTCTATATAATCTTCTACTTCTGAATCACTTCGTGCCTTTACAGACATTTCAATGTTTTTTGCTTTCGCAGCAAGGCGAATATTTTTTGCCATAAAACCACTTGAAGCTCCTGTACCACATACTAATAAAATATTTTTCATTTTGTTTTCTCCTCTTGAGTAACTTTTTAGTGAATTATTTTTGGATTGATGATAAACTATAAGTGAGGTATATCTGTTGTTGTATGAGCGTACAAAACTTGCGGATGTATCTCCTTTTTATCATCTTGTTATTCACGCTTGTTGCCTCCTTTCATCTCGATAATCAAAGTATATTCATTTTTGAGAATAAGTTCAACTTGAAATAGTTCCTCATACTGGGAACTATTTACATTTGTATTCACTTTCTTGAAACAGTATAATTTGTATAATATGATGGGCAATTCATATCCATTACACGGGGTGACAACATGAAAATAAATAAACAAACACAGCTTTTAATATTGCTTAGAGATGAGAGATTGGAACGTTATGTCCCCGCACAAGAGCTCTCTGAAAAGCTTAATGTATCAACAAGACAAATAAGGAAATACGTTTCAAAAATTAATGAAGAACATAACGCAGCTATTATTTTATCTTCTAATCGTGGCTATAGAATGGATCAAGATGAATATGCCAGAATCCAAGAAAGTAGTAGTAAAAGAGCTTTAGAAACACCTGAAACACGTAAAAATTATATTTTACAGAAGTTAATCTGTATACAAGAAGGCTATGATATCTTTGATATGGCTGATGAACTTTTTGTTAGTAGTGCCACTATTGAAACAGATTTAAAAGAGATTAGAAATATTCTTGGGGAAAATGATTTACAATTAAAACGAGAAAAAAATATCTTAAAAGTACATGGAAGCGAAATTAAAAAACGCTCATTAATGAGTCATTTAATTTCATCTGATAGTTATGATAATTTTATTTTAAAAGACGAAGTTCAACTACTTACATTTCACTATCATTATTGGGATTTCAGAAGAAACATTAAAGATATTTTCTCTGAAAATGATATATTTGCCAATGATTATACTTTAAACAACACTGCATTACATTTAATTGTAATGATCGATCGTATTCGAAATGGTTGTATTATGAAAGACCAAATCGATATAGAGCGAGTTAAGAATACAAAGCAACATGAAGTTAGTAAAGAAATTCAAAAATTTATAGAGAATACATATGAAGTTAAACTAAATGATACAGAACTATATAACCTTGTTCTAATTATTTCAAATCACACAACTATTATGGATTACTCTTTCATTACATCAGACAATATCAACGAATATATTGAACAAACATTTATTGATATTGCACACAAAGTTATTAGAAGTGTAGAAAAATGTTATTTTTTAGATACATTTGATGAAGAATTTATAACGAAATTTACTATACACGTAAAGAATATGTTTAATCGTGTTGAAAATGATTACTATGCAAAAAACCCTCTAACAGCAAAAATTAAAACTTCTTATCCTTTAATTTATGATATTGCGGTTTTTATAGCTCAAGAATTGAAACGTGATTATAATCTAATTTTAAATGAAGACGAGATTGCGTTCATAGCCTTCCATATTGGAGCATATTTTGAAATTAATGTGCAAAGTAAAAATCGTGTAACCTGTGCATTTATTTATGCAGATTATTATTCAACTCATAAAAATACAATGGATAAAATCATGCGTCAATTTGATCCTTATATTAATATGAAATATGCCGTTTCAATTAACAATTATAGTCCGACAATGGTTCATGCCGACTTAATTATATCCACTGTCGAAATTCCGTTTCGATGTGACCATGTAATCATTCACCCATTTCTTACAAAGGATGATATTTTTCAGATTCAAGCTGCCATTGATAAATTAACACTTAGGAAAAAAAATAATGCATTAAAAACATATCTAATGAACTTTTTTCATAAGGAGCTCTTTTATATAAACAATGACTTTATAGATAAAGAACAAGTAATTATTAAGTTAAGTGAGGAAGCGCATCATCATGGTTTTGTAGATAAAGATTTTTATAAGGGCGTTTTAGCACGAGAGCAAATGTCCTCTACAGCATTTCACAATGTTGCTATACCTCATTCTCTATCCAAAGATACAAAACAAAGTTTTATCTCAGTTGTTTTAAACGAAAAGGGGATTGCTTGGGATTCTCATGTTGTTCACATGGTTATATTAATCGGTGTCAATGATGAATCACGCAAAATATTCTCAGAGGTTTTCGATGAATTGGTCGATATATTAAGTGATATTGGTAACGTTTATACCTTATCAAAATCAACAGATTACTCGAACTTTATCAACAATATTATTCAGATGATGGATAAAAATAATTAAAACATATACTAATAACTATAAATGCACCAAATCTCATAGGGAAATGGTGCGTTTTTGTTTTCTTAATATCAATATACAAAATCGTTATCTAGGCAAATTAAAAAGACTCCCAGAATGAAGAAGTCTTTTTTATAAAATCTATTTAGCTAAAACAAATTCAGCAGCTTTTTCTCCAGAAATTCTTCCGAAGACAACAGCAGCACTATAAGCACCTGTTGTCGCTGTAACTTCTCCAGCAGCATATAAGCCTTCAACAACGCTTCCGTCTTCCATTAATACTTGAGCATTTTCATTGGCAACAACTCCACCTTTTGTCATGTGGATAGCTGATTCAACTTGTACTCCGTAGTAAGGTCCTGTAGCTGATAATTGATCAGCTGCTGGTTTTGCTCTGAATGGATCAGCAATTTCACCAGCGATAGCTTGGTTATAAGTATCTACTGTTGCTTTTAAAGCATCAACAGGAAGTTTTAATTTATCTGCTAATTCTTCAAGTGTTTCACCTTTTACATGATAACCTAAGTTATTGTGTTTTTCTAAACGGTAAGATGTATCATATAATCTTTGATCATAGATGTAGTAAACTTTTCCATCAGGTTGTTCTAAGATTGTGTGAGCCATTTCTAATCCTGATTTGCTTTCATCAACAAAACGCTCACCATTTTTATTAACTAATAAGAATCCGTCTCCTGCACCTGTTAAGTCACGACGAACAGCAATAATCATTTTGAATACACTTAATGTATCCATTTTGTCTAATTTAAAACCATTCTTTTCAAATACAGGAACAAAATCTCCTGTAGCTCCCATTTGGTTAGATGTAGCCACATCTTCACTTCCTGGTGCATATTTTGCTAATAACTCTTTATTGTGAGAGAAACCACCAGTAGCTAATATAACTGCATCAGCCATGATATCATAAGTTTCATTTTTATGTTTTACTTTAACTCCAACTGCTTTTGATCCGTCCATGATTAAGTCTAATCCTGCAGTATTTGTACGGATATCGATGTTAAGTTCAAGAGCTCTTTTTTCAAGACCATCTTGGATTTCTTCACCAGCATAAGCATCTTTTTCAGCCATGTGATTAGTTCCACCATTACTTTGGTTTAACTCAATATCCATGCCTCTTAACCATGCATCTAATGTGTATTCACCTTCTGCCCACGCTTGAATTCTTTCTGGTGAGTCTGTAGAAGTCTTTTTACCTTCAATAAATTGTTCTACTGTATAATCAATTCCTGCTTTCTTTTGAGCTTCTGAGTTAATTAAATCAAAGAAGTTCATGTCAAATTTACCGTTACCACTTAAGATATCTAATTTTTCAATTAAAATAACGTCTTCAACACCTGATTCTTTCGCTTCAATTGCTGCCGATAAACCAGCAGGTCCAGCTCCGATAATTACAATTTGTGTCTTAACTGCTTCTAATTCTTTAGCAGGCAATTCTTCTTTTTTTGCTTTTAAATCAAATTCAACTCCGCCTTGTTTCGCAGCATCTGCCACTGCAGTTTTGATTGCATTAGAAGAATAAGTTGCTCCACTTACACTATCAACCACAGCTGTTTGTTCAGTAAGAATGCGTTCTCTAATGACAGGGAATGCACGATTAATGACAGGTGAACTTTCCTTGTTTTCCACAAGTTTCACGTCTTTAATTTCTGTACCTAACATTACAACTTCAACTTTCAATTCTCCACCATAACCGTTTCCAGTTGCACTAAATGAAGTTTCCTTCACTCCAGCTGGTGTGCTACAACCTGATAAGGTTAAAGCAGCAATCATTAATAAACTAATCAGTTTTTTCATAAACTTTTCTCCTTGTATCTGGGGAAATTATTCATGTATTAATCAACTTTACCCCTAAAGCCAATTGCATTATAAGTATATTTTCTTATAAACATGAATATCGATAAATATGGACTTTCCTGTTCCATAAGCACCGACCTCAAGTATATGATGAATAATTCACAAAGTCAAGGCTTGTAAAACGTTTTACCTTATGAATCATATTCTGTATAAAAAAAGAAGTTGGCCCTTCGCTAACTTCTTAATTTGTATTAATCATGACGTATCGGGAATTTCACTGTCAACGCTTTAACTTCTTCTCTAATCTTAGCTAACTCAGCTTCATTGTCACGACTCTTTAGTGCCCTAGCAATCCACTTAGCTACCATTTTAAACTCTGCTTCTTTAAACCCTCTGCTTGTCATAGCTGCACTACCTAAACGAATGCCTGAGGTAACGAATGGTTTTTGAGTATCAAAAGGTATTGTATTTTTATTACAAGTGATACAAACCTCATCAAGAATTTTTTCACATTCTTTTCCTGTAACACCGATAGAACCCATGACGTCAACGAGGATTAAATGGTTGTCCGTTCCACCTGTTACAATTCTAAGTCCTTCTTCAATTAACATATCGCTCATTGCCTTACAGTTATCAATGACTTGTTGAGCATATGTTTTAAATTCTGGTTGTAAGACTTCATTAAAGCAAACGGCTTTCGCAGCGATCACATGCATTAAAGGTCCACCTTGAATACCAGGGAAAACTTTTTTATCTAACAAAGGTGCATACTTTTCCTTACATAAAATAATTCCTCCGCGAGGACCTCGTAAAGTTTTATGTGTTGTGGAAGTAACAAAGTCACAGTATGGCACTGGATTTGGATGCAGCCCCGCAGCAACTAAGCCAGCAATATGAGCCATATCTACCATTAAATAAGCACCACATTCATCTGCAATCTCTCTAAACTTCGCAAAGTCAATAGTACGTGGATATGCACTAGCACCCGCAACAATTAATTTTGGTTTTTCACGCATTGCAATGGCACGTACATCTTCGTAATCAATCATTTCACTTTCTTTATTCACTCCATAAGAAATGAAATTATATAATGTTCCTGAGAAATTTAATGGATGACCATGTGTTAAGTGACCACCAGCCGATAAATCCATCCCTAACACTTTATCATTAGGTTCTAAGATAGCCATATAAACGCCCATATTTGCTTGTGAGCCTGAATGAGGTTGAACATTCGCATGCTCAGCACCAAATATTTTACATAAACGTTCTCTGGCAATATTTTCAACAACATCAACATTTACGCATCCACCATAGTAACGTTTGCTTGGATATCCTTCAGCATACTTGTTCGTAAGAATAGAACCTGTTGCTTCTAAAACATCATTTGATACATAATTCTCTGACGCAATTAATTCAATATTATATAACTGTCTATCTGCCTCAGCTTCGATCGCTTTTAAGATTTCAATATCTTTCATTTCTATTCCTCCATATGTTTGATTTTATCAATTCTTCTTTGATGCTTATCTAACCCTGAAAATTCCGTATTAAGCCATACACGTACAATATCTCTCATCATATCTAAACCAATTGTTAATGCACCTAAAGCTAAAACATTAGTATCATTATGTTCCCTTGTCAAACGGGCGCTGTAAGGTTCACTACATAAAGCACAACGAATACCTTTTACCTTATTAGCTGCAATACTTACACCAATTCCGGTACTACATAAAACAATACCACGTTCATTTTTCCCATCAGCTACTGACTGTGCTGCTTTACTCGCAAAATCTGGGTAATCGCACGAATCAAGACTATGTGTTCCAAAATCTTCAACTATATGACCTTCTTTAATTAATTCACTCTTTAATATTTCTTTATAATTATAAGCACCATGATCACAAGCCATCGCTATTTTCATCTTATTTACCTCCTAATACATTCAAAATTTCACTCTCACTGATTGGTCCTTGACGAACAACCTTTAATTTATCACTACTCGCATCGACAATCGTCGAACTCTCTTTTAAGCCACACATGCCCTTAACAATCATATCAATACGACCATCAAGTTGATTAATCACTTCATGAAAAGTCGTTCCTGTTTCTTGTCCAGAAAGATTCGCACTTGTCACAAGTAAAGGTTTTCCTATTCGGTTCATTAGTTCCAAGATAAATTCATCATCAGGCATTCTAATCCCAATGGTTTTAAATCCATTAGTAACATAATCTTGTACTTCTTTTTTCTTATTTAAAATAATTGTGAAAGCACCTGGCATAAATTTTTCGATTAAAGTACGTGCATGATCACTAACTTCAGCAACACTTTCAATTTGACTTAAACTCGAAATCATCAAAGGAATTGGTTTATTATCAGGTCTCCCTTTCGATTCTTTCAAACGATCAAGAGCACTTTCATTATCATAGATTACACCTAATCCATATACTGTATCCGTAGGAAAAGCAACAACGCCCCCTAAAGACATACATTCAATAACATCTTCTATTTCTTCTTTAGTTTTTCTTTCAGTTTCCACGTTTATCATCCTACTCTTCCTTCATGTAAATAGTTTACCACAAAGCCTCTTTATAAGAAAGAGAAAAGACTCAATCTAAATTGAGCCATTCCATGAAGATTGACTTAGGTTTTACCTTAGGTAAACAAACCCCCTCTTCGTTTAAATTTCCCTCAACGACACTTCCTTTGCCATCACCAACTATAATCGTTAATTGGTGATTATTATAGGTAGCGACACGATCAGATTGAGTAAAGCTTGTATAGCCAGCTTTCATTAACGTTTCATAAGAATCTTGAGAAGATTTCGCAAATAATTTCGCTGTCTTTTGAAGAACCTCCTCATGAATTTCAATAACGTTTTTCATTGATGAGTCATAAATTATTTTATAAGTAATTGATGCCGGTTCTGAGTAAATAGGTAAGCTTAATATGCTTAACCACAAGAAGCATAATATAATACATTTTTTCATAATAAACCTCCTAGTGAAAGGATAGTCAATTATATTGATTTTAAACAATTAAGTTCAAGATTATGCTATATAACTTATTTCTTCTTTGCTTATTAAGCAATTGAATCATTCCTAGATCTTCTAATGATTGCACTAATAATGCAGCTGTATTGTAAGAAACATTCATAAACAAAGCACAATTTGATACATCACTTTTTTGATGTGTCTTAAAATAATCATACAAAACAATTAAATTATTTTTGGTTGCTTCATTGTATAAACTCTTCCTTATTGTTTCTATATTCAACCGAACATTTTGTTCAATCCTATCAATTAAAACAAAATACTCATCAATACATTTATCTAATGCTTGAATAAAACTTTGATAACTATCTAATTCATCAATCACCTTTTTAAAATTAATAGGACGGATAATCCATTCATTTTGGATAAGATACGATTGAAGGAATTCAAATTTGTGATTTACATTCAATAATCGTTGATAAAGATTTTGAAAAGAAACATCAAACAAAAGAACATCTTCTTCAATTAAACCTTCATTTTGCTGCTCTAAGCAAATATAATCTAAAAGAGATTCATCCATTTTCATCATTACACCTTTAAGCATGCCAAGTTTAAAGAGTACGGATTGGCTTAATTTGCAATCTTCATTATTTTTCTTCATATATATTCCCTTCTAATAAAAAAATAGCTAAAATTAGCTATTCTCCTATACAATAAATAAATAACATACGATCTTTCCCATTCATATCCTTCAATACTTCTATCTTTGCATGAGGAAAATGAAGAGAAGCTTCTTTACATAATGCTTCTTTTTGATCATAACCAATTTCAAAAGCTAACATACATCGCTCATTTAATATCTCTTTACTTCTTTCAAAAATAATTTTATAGAACTTCAATCCATCTTCTCCACCAAATAAAGCAACATGAGGTTCATAGTCTTTCACTGAATCATCAATATTCTCTTCTTGAGGGATATAAGGTGGATTGCTTACTAGAATATCAACCTTTAATTGTCTTTCTATTAATGGTTCTAACATATCTCCCACGCAGAAACACACTTCAGCTTTGTTATCAATGGCATTCGATTTAGCGACAGACACAGCATCTATTGAGATATCAGTCGCTATAATATTAAGTCTTGGTTCTTCTTTTTTAAGAGCAATGGCAATCGCTCCAGAACCCGTCCCTATATCACAAAGAGTTACATTTTCATTCATAGAAAAGTACTGATCGTAGCCAATTAATATATTAGCAACTAATTCTTCAGTCTCTTCTCTTGGAATGAGTACATGTTCATTCACTTTAATACGGTGTCCATAAAACCATTGATAGCCTAAGATATGTCGTAGAGGTTCTCCACTTAATAAACGTTCAAAGGCAGTATTATAGGCAGTTTCAAGTTCAATTGGCATTTCATCTTCATAATGAGAATATAAATCATGGGCTTCTCCATTACTCAATTCTAACATGAGTAACAGAGCACTCTGCTCACTTCCATTAGCTTTAACTAGCTCTTTTTGTGCTTGTTTTAGAACCTGACGAAAAGTACTCATTGTTAATTTCCTGCCAATTTTTGCTTTTGATCAAATTCTTCTAGAGCATCAAGAACATCTCCTAATTTACCTTCCATGATTCGATCAAGTTGATTTAATGTAAATCCGATACGATGATCAGTTACACGGTTTTGAGGGTAGTTATATGTTCTAATCTTTTCAGAACGATCACCTGTACCAATTTTATTACGACGTTCTACTCCTGCTTCAGCATCTAATTTTTCTTGGTGGTCTTCATAAATACGAGCACGAATCAAACGCATAGCCGTTGCTTTATTTTCATGTTGAGAACGCCCATCTTGACACTTAACTGTGATTCCTGTAGGTTTATGTACAATTCTAACAGCAGAGTCCGTTTTATTAACATGTTGCCCTCCAGCTCCTGATGCACGGCATGTATCAATTTCTAAGTCATTTTCATTAATTTCAAAATCATCATCTTCTACCTCTGGAGCAACTAAAACAGTCGCCGTTGAAGTATGAATACGTCCCGCTGATTCAGTTTTTGGTACACGTTGTACACGATGACTTCCTGATTCAAACTTTAGACGACCATAAGCATGATCCCCTTTTACCAAGAAAGATATTAATGAGAATCCACCAGCTTCTGCATCCTGAACTTCCATTAATTCAACTTTCCAACCCATGATTTCAGCATAACGCGCGTACATTCTATATAAGTCACCAGCGAAAATATTACCTTCATCTCCTCCAGCTGCGCCACGAACTTCAACAATTGCATTGTTTGCATCCATTGGATCTGTTGGGATTAATAATATTTCTAGTTTCTCTACTAAAGCTGCCATTTTAGGTTCAACTTCATCGATTTCCATTTGCGCCATTTCTTTTATTTCATCATCTTTTTCTTGTAATAATTCTTGAGCATTGGCTAATTCAGCACTAAGTGCTTTATATTCTTGAAAAGCTTCAACAACTTGTGTGATTGATGCTTGTTCTTTTGCCAATTTCGCCATTAATCTATTATCAGCAAAAGTATCAGGTGATAACAATAATTCCCCTAATTCTTCAAAACGCTTTAAAATTGCTTCTAATCTTTCTAGCATTGCATTCATAATTCAACCTTCTTTCTTTTAATTTTATTTAAATTCCGGCTTCCCGGGTATTTCATGACAGTGACGACAACGTGCTTCATAACTTTGAGCAGCTCCTACTAAGATCAAAGGATCATCATAACGAGCAGGACTACCATCAACTAAACGTTGTGTACGCGTTGCGGGAGCTCCACATTTCATACAAACAGCGGTTAATTTAGTTACGAATTCAGCATGAGTTACTAATCGAGGCATAATACCAAAAGGCTCCCCTCTAAAACTCATATCTAAACCAGCGCACATAACTCGTTTTCCTTTATCTGCAAAATGATTACAGATTTCCACAATTCCATCATCAAAGAATTGAACTTCATCGATGGCAATCACATCAGCGTCTTTAGCTAATTCTAACATATCTCTTGAGTTTGATACTGAATAACTATTTACACTACTACCACAATGAGATACAACTTTATCATCACTATATCGATCATCTATTTTAGGCTTAAATACTACAATCTTCTTCTTAGCGAATTGTAATACATTGATTCTACGAATTAACTCTTCAGTTTTACCAGCAAACATACATCCAGTAATAACTTCTATCCATCCTTCTTTATATTGTTGATACATCTTAGTACTCCTTACTTTATAGGCTGTTTGTCACAATGACTATTAGTTTGATAATAATTATTTAATTTTATCCTATATGCCATTGCAATTATATCATAATTTCAACCTTATCACACTATATTTTAACTCGTTTATATTAGCAAAACACATCATTAATCAACAAGATATACAATGACTATTATGGATTGCTTCATAGTTTTCATGATGAGTAATAAACCTAATTCAAAGAACTTCTATCTTCTCTACTATTTTATCATGAGCAAGAAAAAAGGACTATTCAGTCCCTTTAGCTTTTTATTTCATTCCGTATTTCTTATTGAATTTTTCAATTCTACCTTGAGCCGCAGCGAAACGTTGTCTTCCAGTATAGAATGGGTGGCAGTTTGAACATGTATCAACACGTAATTCTTTAGCTGTTGAACCAGTTTCGAACTCTGCTCCACAAGAAGTACATTTAACAACAACACGGTTGTAAGTTGGGTGAATTCCTTGTTTCATAATTTCTCCTTCCGCCTTAAGTAACTGTATACTTAAAGTAAGTGCTACAATATTATATCATATGATTATAAAACTGCAATAGATAAGAATGTACTTTTTTACGTTTTATCTATAAAAAAAGAGGAATAACCCTCTTTTTCTCTTTTCTGTCCCTTTTGGGTAAGCGACTTAATACGTTTTTCCAAGAATATAGTTTCCAGAAGTAATCAAAGGTGACTTATAAATTTCAGGAATATCCTTTATTTCAAAAGTATAATAACCTCTATTACTCATTTCATAACCTTCACTTGAATACTTCGTTACTCCAACATTAACATAAACTATATCCTTTTCATAATCTCCTTCAGCATACGTTCCCTCTTTAAATTGCTTTGTGGCAAGTGCTTGAAGTTTAATAGCATCATCAACTACTTTTTGTTGTTCCGGAGTCATTTGGTTAAGATTAACACGCATCATTCTCGACTCAGATCCATCAGGAGTGTAAAGTTCAATATAAAATTCTCTACTTCCTGAAATATCTAAGACACGATTATTCAAGCCAAAGAATGATGTTTGTTTAGAAACTATACTAAAGAGGTTAAAGGCTACTAGTAAAACAATATATTTAATTATCAATTGACGATTTATCTTTGTTGAACGACGTCTAACAAAGTCCATGATAGCAAAAATTACAAACGATACAACAAGATACATAATAAGAGCAACCAAGGGAACTTCCGTTAAATTGAAATTCGTTATAAAGGCAAAAGATAAGACATTAATAACGACTGGATAAGTAAAGCGATTTGTCGATATTTGTTCACTATCTTCCCCTTTGCGCTTAATGAAAGTATAGCGAGCTAAGAAATAGAAAGTGATAACAATGATAACGCTGTAAATAATCTTGAAGTAAAACATTGTATCAAAGACATAATTTCTTATGTAACTAAGATATGTGCTTAACAGATTTATTGGTGCTACATACTCAATCCATCTCATAATATTAGGTGGGGTAAGTCCAACACTTTGGCTCATTGAGAATATATCCCAAGCAAGGTAGACGATATAAGGTAGTACTAAATAGCTAACAATCATAATCAAGGCGTCAATATTATTATTCGTGATATTTACTAGCCATGTATTAAATGAATAAGCCAATAAAGCGACTCCTGCACAAGCTAAATAACATAACATTATCCCTAAAATATGTGGAATAATTATACTTCCTGTTATTAATCCTATTATCATTCCAATCATGAAATTAATGAATGGGATAATTAAGATAACAGCTATCCCACTGAAATAGTGAGCATCAAATAAATTTTTTCTCTTGATGGGTAATGAATATACTGTGTCAACTTGTTTTTTACTAAAACTAAATCGGAAAGCTACAAAGGGAAGAATAAATGCCATAATCAGCATATAAATTCCATAAACGATAATTCCTAAATCACTGGAAACATTAATAAATTCATCAATGAATAGCACTAAAGGATAAGAAACAAAACAGACGATAAAGTACAATACTAATAGTTTTTTCTGTCTCATCAATAGGGACTTTAAGTACCTAAAAGTAAGGTTATTCATGGTCAAACACTCCTTTCTTTTCCATTTCATAGATGAATATTTCTTCTAATGAAACATTTAGAATATCTAGCATTAAAGGGTTCATTGCTTTCAATTTATCTTCAATGTAACCTAATTCACCTTTGATTACCATCGTAATTACGCGTGAAGTTTGAGCATAATTCATAATTTCTAACTCACCAAAATCACTGCGTTGTTTTTCTTGTTCAAAGGCAATTTGAACCTTATGAATATTTTCTTTAGTTGTTTCAATCATTCCACTTGTAGTTATATTATTTTCATCTAAGATACCAAAAGAATCACAAATGTCTTCTAATTCTCTTAAGTTGTGTGAAGAAATAATAATCGTTATATTTTGTGTTTCAATACACTCATTAATGGCTCTTTTAAATAAGAGACGCATCATTGGATCTAAACCATCAAAAGATTCATCAAGTAATAGAAGTTTAGGAGCAATGGCTAACGCTAATAAAATAAAAGATTGTCTTTTCATTCCTTTAGAGAAGTTATTCATAATGGCATTCTCTTCTAATTTGAATAATTTTAAATATTTCTGATAGGTTTCTTCATTAAGTTGAGGATAGAATATTTTATAGTATTCTTTCATGTCTTTTAATGTTGAGTTATGAAGATAAAATGGATCATCACTTAATAAAAGAATATCCCCTTTCATTGCTTCATTATCACAAATTGTTTCTCCGTTTAAGGTAATCATTCCAGTGTCAGCTTGGTAAACATCTGCGATACAACGTAATAATGTTGATTTACCTGCTCCGTTTGGTCCAATTAAGCCAAATATTGACCCTTGCTCAACGGTTAGGGTACAATCTTCTAAAACTTTTTTATTTCCAAGTTTTTTGTTTAAATTCTCGACAACTAACATTCGTTTACCTCCTCTTCATTTAGAATATTTATTAAAGTATTCTTATCAATCTTATATCGATAACACTCTTTACTTAATCTTCGAAACTCTTCAAGTTTGTTATTCTTAATATCTTCGCTTTTAATCGTTTTAGCTATAAAACATCCTTTACCGGTAATCGTATACAAATATCCTTGTAATTCTAACTCTTGGTATGCTTTTGATACAGTATTAGGATTAATACCTAAATCAGCAGCAAGCGATCGGACTGAGGGTAGTTGGTCATTCTCTTTGAGTATACCAATCCCTATAAATTCAATAATTTGTTTCTTTAATTGAGAAAATATTGGTGTGCGATCTTGTGGATTAATTACAAACATGGTGTTCACCTCACTGTACTATGTATACTAATACATTAATACACTTAGTACAGTTTGTCAATATTTTTATCTAATTAATACATAATATGTAAAATATCACTTTAATCTGATGATTTAGGTAATAATCATGTATAATATAGAAAGAGATAATTATTTGGAGGTTTATATGGTTTCAAATACAACGATATTTAGTTTAATTGCAGGTGTCTTAATTTTAGTTATAGTTTGTCTGTTTCCAATCTATAAGATCAGAAAAAAAGGATACCATATAGGGTACCTTGTATTTTATGGAGCTCTTTGCTACATATTTGCTCAACAATTGATCCGTATTCCTTTATTAAATATTCTAGGAACAATACCTTCCTTCACAAGTTTTCTAGGCAGTAATCTAACTGTATATATCTTGTTTATGGCTGGCAGTATTGCTTTGTTTGAAACCTTCGCTCGTTTCTTACTCTTCTCAACGTTAATGAAAAATAAAAGAGGTTGGTTAGAGGGTGTTTCAGCTGGTTTTGGGCATGGAATATGTGAAGCATTTTTGCTTCTAGGATTCACCTATATCAATTATATCGTGTTTGCAATCATGATAAATCAAGGAAGCTTTGCGACTCTTAATTTAAGTCCTGAAAGTGCGGCGAGTGTATCAACTCTTTTAGCCAATTTCCCATTAGTAATGATTCCTGTTGCTCTCGTTGAAAAAGTCTTTATGATTTTAACTCAAGTTGCATTATCTTCTTTCATGATGAACCAATTAATGAATAACAAAACAGGTGTTGCCTTATTAATCCCTTTTGCCATTCAACTATTCATTAATGTTGTTACTTTATTTCTTCAAGCCTATCAAGTATCTTTATTCTTCAATGAATTGTTGATTGCGACGCTTGGCGTATTAAGTGTTTATTATTTATATACCTCTTATAAAAAATATCGGAATCAATAGTGCCTCACTCAGTGGGCACTTTTTTATAGGCAGTTGTCATTTATTATTTTAACCAACTCATCCTCTGTTTCATAAAACAAGTGCGTGTACACGCCTAAAACAGTCTCCACATTGTCTCCTAGACGAGCGGCGATAGCTTTAATGTTAGCACCCTTGTTAATTAAGAAGGAGGCATGAGAATGGCGAAGATCATGAATACGAATAACGGGAATATTCGCTTCTAGAGAATGTCTTTTAAAGAGAACACCAATATACTTTAAACCTAATGGCCGTTTATCTCCAAAGATGAAATCACTTGTTTTAAAACCCTTTTCTTTGGATAAGTTCGCACATCGTTCTGCAAGTAGTTCCTTCAATCTATCCGGCATTTTAATGGTTCTAACACTGTTCTTCGTCTTCGGTGGTGTTAGCTTATAGGCTATTCCCTTTAATTGTTGAGCCACTGTTTTATTAATACGAACAGTCCCTTTTTCAAAATTAATATCTTCCCAATTTAAAGCCAAAGCTTCCCCTTTTCGGCATCCCATGTAGTATTGAAAACTAAAAAAACAATAGTAGTTATTACGATTTTCCTTATCTACCCTATCGATAAACTTCGCGAATTGTTCATAGGTCCAAAACTTAATTTCTGCTTCTAATTCATCTGGACGTTTAATAATCGCCACCTTACGAACAGGATTAGCTTCTAAATAATCTTCACGAACAGCATAAGCAAAAATCTTATGTGCAACACTTCTTATTTTATTAACATATGAAGCTTCTGCCCCTTTATCTTCCATAGCATCTAAAACCCTTTGAATCATTGCGGGCTTTATGCAATCAATACAGATATCATTTAAACTATGATATTTTTTTATACCAAACTGGTCATTCTGTATTGTTGTGCTTTTCTTCGCATTTCTTCGATCACTAAAATATAACTCACATAGTTTAGCGAACGTTATTGTATTCCCCGTTAATACTTCATAACGCTCCATTTCCATTTTCATCAAAAATTTATTCTCAATTATTCTCGCTTCTTCTAATGTTGTGCAACCACTTGCTAAGCGATTGTAACTTTTTAGTGTCCCATCATTCAACCTATACTTCCCCTTGTAATAAAACTTATTGTTATTCTGATATACTGCCATAGGATCTCCTTTTCTAGATTTACATGAACAGGAATAGTTTACCATGTTATGTAATGAATTCAAAAGATTAATGTAAAAATTAAATTTCTTTTATCTTTATAACCTTATTATGGACCAATAAAAGCGACATATGACGATTTTCATCGTATATTTTAAGATAAATTTACGATTAACTGGCAATAATTGCAAAAATTTAATTATCATGCAAAAACAATAGACTTTTTGCAAGCATATCCAGAATTAATTTAATTCC